>ERZ761607.248-NODE-248-length-109242-cov-34.036314_pt1 | contig 109242 bp, 72 predicted proteins | sample MGYA00511164_ERZ761607 | MGnify/ENA primary metagenome ERZ761607 (study PRJEB28899, sample SAMN02445080) | bioreactor sludge metagenome | biome: EBPR sludge | place: Australia: Brisbane, Thorneside Wastewater Treatment Plant | collected 2011-06-22 ...
GCGTTCATTCATTCCGTTGTTCCTAATAGGGGAGGTCTTCATCGTTCATAAAGCGGTACAACCATGCCTGTGCGGATTTTGTGTTTCGGGTAACGGTCGGAATAGAAATGGCCAGCGCTTCGGCGGTTTCTGCAAGCGTCATGCCCCCAAAAATCCGCATTTCGATGATCCTTGCGCCCCGTTCATCAAAGATTTCCAATTTTTGTAGTGCTTCGTCTAATTCAATTAGGTGTTCGGCTTCATTGTCAGACAATTCGATGGCAAAATCAAGCGGTACATGCAGGGCGTTGCCTCCTCTTTTTTGGCGATTCTGGTGTTTGGCATAATCCAGAATAATAGACCGCATGACCCGTGATGCCAATGCAAAAAAATGGACCTGATCCTGCGCTACGTGTAAATGGTTCTCGACCAAACGTAGGTAGGCTTCGTGTATCAGGGCTGTAGTGTTCAGGGTTTCATCCTGTTTCCACTGCACACGGTGTCGGTGCGCAACTTGCCGCAATTGAGGGTACACCAATGGCCAAAGTTGGTCTAATGCGGTGCGGTCACCATCTCGGTAGCGCTGGAATAATGCGGAAAAATTAGTTTGGGATGCGGAAGTGGGCATATTCTATTTTTTACAGTCATTGAAGAGAAGAAAATACGGTCTTAAACGACTTATCGGAAAGAGCCGTAAAAAAAGGTTCATTAAGATGGTGGTATGGTGATGAATTAGGGCAGACAATGTCGGTTTTTATTAAGGGAGGGTACAATAGTAAGATCTTGATCCACTGAACTTCCTTTATGGATGGGTAAGAAATGGATGGATCGTTTGTCCCGTTAGCCAATCTGTTGATCCCCTCATTCTGGATTCAAATCGTAGCCTATGGATATTTTATTAAAGACCATTCGGGTTTTGTTGTTGGGAACCTTCCTTTTCTTGGTACTGGTTCCTTGTATAGTCTTTGCGCAAGGGTCTAAAAAACAGATCCTTAAAGTAAGTGGAAGTACAGGTTTTTCGGTAGAATTATATCGGGTATCTGGGATAGAAGCACGGCGTCCGGGCAGCAGTGCGCAAGCCTTTGGGAACGTCCAGTTCAATTTGTTGGGCCTCCAATCTGGTATCAATGTGCTTTATTCTACCGAAGATAACCAACTCCGCCAAAGCATCAATCAGGTTGGTTTTCATTCTCAGTGGAAGTGGGGCAAAATCGGCCTTGGGTCGGTAAGTCCTGTATTGGGCCGTTTTGCACTTAATGGCGTTTCGATGATGGGCGGTTCTGTCGAACTAAGCCCCCGCTTTTTTGTCTTAAATGTAGCTGCCGGACAAACAAAACGGGCCACCAAAGGCTCTACGGAATCCTTGTTCAGTAATGGGAGTTTTGCGCAAAGGCTTTATGCGGGCCGTATTGCGCTTGGAGATCCGAAGGGATACATTGGGCTGGCGCTTACCTATGCCTATGACGATACCACCAGCGTGGCGTTGTTCCGTCCGGCGGTAAAACCAGTCAAAAATGCCACCCTCACCCCTGATTTTCAATTGCCCATTGTGCCGGATAAGATCGTGCTTCAACTTCAAGGGACTCTTTCTGCATTTTCTTCCGACATATCCTTAGACACCCTTTCGATTGCGAATACAGGTTTGGATGCACGCCTTACCGACGTCTTGAACAAGGTGTTGCGCCGTTTTACCCTCCATACCTCTACCCGTGCCGACTTTGCGGCCAATGGTGAACTACGGGTCTCGTACCCCACTTTTGGATTGCGGACTGGTTATGAACGTATCCAGCCGAATTTCCAGTCATTAGGGGTTGCTGCCATTCAGGATGATCGCGAAATTTGGTATGTACAGCCTACTTTGCGGCTATTTAAGCGGAAATTAAATCTTGGCTTTCAGCTCAATCGGCAGTCAAACAATTTATTGGGACAACGTACTTCCACATTGACCCGCACCCAAATGGGGGCCAATCTACAAGCAAGGTTATGGAAGAACGTTTTGGTTTCGGCCATTTGGAGCCAGATGCAACATGGCTCGGAGCCAGAAGCGGGGCTGCCAAATTCCGAAAACCTCCGCCAGAGCCAGAAAACACAAGTTTTTACCTTGATGCCCATGTTTACCCTACGAACGGGTAACATCGGGCACACGATTAGTACGAACCTCAGTCTTCAGCAATTCTCGGACGCCAGTCCTTCCGTTCTTTCAGGGAAGCGGCCTTCGCCGGACTTTAATACCCGTACTATGAACGCTGCTTATGGTCTGAGTTTGCCATCCGGCATCACACTGAACATCGGGGGGAGTTTGATGCGCAACCGCAATCAATTTGCCGAAACGGCCGCTTCGGGGGTGAACTTAGGAGCGGGGACACAATTGTTAAAACGCAAGCTAAACCTCAACCTAACCGCTTCGCTAAACCAGAACCAGACCGAACCTGCAAATGGAACTGCCATTACCAGCAAGCAACGAACGGCATTGCTGCAAGGGCATTATTCCCTTACCCAGCGCGATGGATTTTCATTGGGCGTCCAGTTGCTTTCTAGTTCCGCTGGGGGTGACTTGGCCTCTTTTACAGAATTCCGGGGCACGCTCCGGTACGAACACCGTTTTTGAGTCTCTTTCAGCTATATATGCCATCATGAAAAGATCATTTCTGTTTTTCTTGTTCCTCCTTGGGCAGATGGTTTGGTCGCAAACGGCCCAGGTTAATCTGATTGGCGTTTTGCCCCAGGCCAGTTTTTCTACCTATACCGACTTACTCCGCGAGTATGATTCGGGGAAATACCAAATCCAATTTGTGTATCAGAACCCCATAGACGCCACACCCGTAGCTTTTCGCTTCAAAGTGACCTTCCGGCACAATGGTAAAGTATTGTATTCGGCGACATCGCGTCCCAATTTATACACGCCGGGCATTTATACCTACCGTACTTTTAAAGATACGCCCTCGATCCGTTTCGAGGTGGGTATTCAGGATGTGATCAATCAGTTGGAGAGCAAGTATCAGGCAGTGGCATTGCGTTCTGGATTGATACCGGAAGGAGCATATGAACTGGAAATTGAACCATTGACGGATGCGGCGATCCTCACAACACCAGCGGTTGGATCCACAGAGATCTTGTATCCGGAGCCGTCGGTATTGGTTTCGCCGGTTCATGAATCTCAGGTAGCCGAGTCGCCCATGACCGTTGCATGGACACCCGTTATTGGTGGAATCACCGATCGTTTTCAGTATAGCCTGTATATCGTAAAAATCTTACCCAATCAAAGTCCGTTACAGGCATTGAGCAGCAATCCACTTGCTACTGGTCAGGTGATTCGTACCAATCAGACAACCTTTGTTTATTCGGCGGCCTATCCGGTACTGGAAGAAGGGGCAACGTATGCCGTTCGCCTTAAAACTGAAGAGACGAGTCGCAATGCACCCATTACCCGCGACGGTCTTTCTGAAATCGTGACTTTCACCAAAAGTGCCGCCAACATTGTTCAAGATCCGGTTGATCCGCCGGGAGACGACCCTAATGCCCTGCCTGTTTGGGATCAGGTTGCCTTGATACCCGGTTTTGCACAATTGCGTGGGCTTGCAGCAGCATTTTCACAAGATATTGGGAGTCTAAAAACGCTTTCCGGTTTTGCCATCTTGCGTCTTGAAATGCCAGATGGCCCGAAAGATCTTCGAGTCCGGCTACAAAATCTACAAATTCAGCCACAAGCCATAGCCATCATGGGGGGGCAGGTTCATATAGACAATGCGGTACAAGCGCTTGGGCTGCCGTTTCCTAAGGAAAATGTACAACTTCAAGCATTTTATTGGGATCGTGTTCAGGGGTTTGTGGTGGAGGCCAAAATTAAACATCCACAAACAGGAAACTTCTTACCAGCTACTGGACAAGTTTTATTTGACGCAACTGGATTTTCCGGCCTCATAGAAGCAACCCTACCCAACCCAGTAGTCTATGAAAATGGCCCTGTCAAATTATTTATGGGCCGTCTGGGAGTTCGGCTTCCGGGGGGCGAAACCACCGGCGTAGCCACTCTTTCCCTCTTTGGGAAGCCAACAAATTGCAGGCTGGAAGGCGTGGCCTTAGACAATCTGGCCGGGCAAATTCCTCTTTCTTGCCGCTTGGACTTGTCGTTATCCAATGCCCCGGATCACTCCAAAGTAAGGCTTAAGATACAACAGCTTACGGGTAGCTTTTCGGTTGATCCTACGCAAAACCAATTGTCCACAGACCTTACTTTAATGGCCGAATTGGGCTTGTTGAACCGCGATGGAAAATATTGTGGTGTGCTTTTTCCCATTCGGGTACAAGACCAAATCACGACAGCCCAGCCAGAATTGGGCATCCAGAATTGTGACCGACAAACGTATCTAGAAACGGGAACCATAGACCTGTTTATCGTACGAATGCGATTGGAGTCTTTTGGGTTTAGGGATGACTTTAGTTGGACCTACCGTTTGAATTTTCAGGCAGGTTTGGTGAACAGGCTATTGGGCGGAGAGCCTTTTGTCATATTCCCAAACTTGGTTTTTGACGGCACACCATTACAAATACCAGAAATTGCATTATCGCAAAGACAACTGACCCAATCATCAACTTTCTTAATTGCACCTTTCGAGGGGCGGTTTTCGGGCTTTCGCCAACCTCCGGTTCTGATAGATTGGCTGGGGATGCCAAGCCGCGATGCCGGCCCTTGGAATGCACAAGTAGATATCGATTTGCGCTTCAGTAGTGGTCTTTCAAGAATCCCAACTTGTTTACAAACCGCAGTTTTCTCCGTGCAAAATGGCCAGTGGAATGGTAAATTTTTTGGTTGGTCGAGTACCCTTTCCGAACTGCCGCGTCCTTGTGTATCTGGCTTAAAAACGCCTGAACTTACTGAACCAATGGTACAAATAGTAGTGGAAAAATTACGGGCGGTGGTAAATGTAAATTATGACGACAATGACCAATTAACTTTTGGTGGCTATGCCCAGCCCACAGGAAATATACAACTTTTTGGGCCTTTGTTACTTGAACGTGGCATTACAATTGGAGGAACTAACACCTTGTTGCCCACCCAAGACCTCGCGCAAATTTCTCTAAATACGCAGGGTTTTTGGGTTTCAAACTCTCCAATGGGCGATATCGTACAACAAATTACGGTACAGCACAACGGGTATAGTATTCGGCTGGGGACCGCTAAAGTGGTTTTTGGAGAAGAAGACGGACGGCAATTGGCCCGATTTTCGGGCGTGACCGGAGAAGGTGAATTGTTGGGCATTGGTACAGTTCCGGTGAATGTAGGCTTGGACCTGATGACCGGAAGATTTGACAACTGGCGCATTGGTGCAACAGAGGTCGGGCGATATCGAGGACGTGTGGCTATCCCTAAAACCAATCCTACCGCTCATTTTCAGGCGGAATCCATCCAATTTGGAACGAATAGTATTCTTATCAATGGGCGTGGTACCTTATTGGGTGTTGGTACCTCCAACGGGGCGACGAGTTTGAGTGGTGCCACCTTCGACGAAGTGATCTTAGACCCGGCAACGCATCGCATCTTATCAGGAACGATTACTTTGGATGGCAGCGTAGAGATGTTTGCTGCTGTTGACCGACAATCGGGGCGGATTTCTCTTTCCAATAAGCCTCAATTACCCGTTACCCAACCTCTGGAAGGATTAACCTTTTGGTTACCCGCTTCCTCCCAAATTTCATCGTTGGGTTGGGTATTCCCGCAACCAAACCCTGGTGATGGTGCGGCTGTGCCAGTTCAAAATGGTGAAGTTCGGGTCGGGGAATTTATCCTCACAGGGCTAACGGCCCAAGCATCGGCGGAACTCCGGATTTCGTTGTCGCCCCTTGGTATTGTGGAAGGTGAAATCGGTTTTGATCGGGAGAATAACCGGATTGCAACCCTCGATCATCTTGGTTTGCGGATGGCCAGTAATTTGGCATCCGCCTTGTTACCAGATCAGATTGCCTTGCCCTTGGAGTCGGTTTCACATCTCTTGGTCAAAACCAATGGTGTGGCCGTGATTTCCTCTGAAGATATGGGAAATGGTCTGTTGCGCCTTTTTACACTTCCCGGTAAAAAAGCCCGCTGGGTTTTGCCCGCACTTCAGGGCAATCAGGCAACGCCGCCTGTGGTAGAACTTACGTTTGAAAACCTGGTGTATAACCCCAATACCCGCCAAGTGACGGGAGGTAACCTGATGGTTTCTGTGGCTAATCGCGCCGATCTCAAATTGCCGGAAAGCCTCTCATTTACGCCTTTGATGTTGGGATTTGAAGGGAACAAGTTGATGCTGACCGGAAGATTGGCCTTGTTTGGCCAAACCCTTGGCGATGCCTGTCCAATACAATTGTTCACGCAAACAGATCAACAATGGAAGGTTGCTACTACTTGTAATCCAGACCAATTTGTACCTTTTCTTCCTGGTAAAGGATTGGCGGGGATGAGCCTCCGGTCTCTAAATCTCCAGATGACCATACCGATTCAGGGTGGCCCTTTCACGTATCTCATCACGGGCGAAGCAAATATTCAAATCCGTAGCCAATCGAATGCTGTGGTGGCTGCGGCTGTGGCGGATTTTCGATATACGCATGATGGTTTTTCGCTTTCCCGATTTGAGCCGATTTATGCAGAAGCACAAAACTTAACGGTTGGGGATTGGGGGCTACGGCTTTCGGGAATTCGTAATATCCAAATGGACTATCGGCAAGAACAGTTTTCGTTCCGAATGGGACTGGAAGCAGCATTATGGCTTGGTTTGAACAATGGACGTGGTCTGGAAATGCCGTTGAATGGGGTAGCGTTGACCGAAACCGGCCTCGATTTTCCGGAAATTGACCTACACGAAGGCACGAATCCTCCTTTGAGTGCTCCTTACGTAAACCTTGGCGCATTTCAGGTTCAGGCCATTGGTGTACGATTGGCAAAAACCCGCATCAACATATTTGACGTAAACCCGCCTAATATTACTCCCCAATTAGATTTACGCATAAAGCCGTCGGGTCTTGCAGATCGTGCGCCAGAACTGGCTAATCAAACATTGGTCATCCGGAATGCGGGTTTTGAAAAGGGCCTTTTGAGCGGAATATTTAATGAGTTGGAATTGATGCAGGAAAAACCTTTGGCGCTGGGAGGGCATTCTACACTTCGGATAACAAAACTAAGCGGGCGGTTATTCGACCAAAATGGGGTACAAGAAGGGGAAATTCACCTGAAAGGTACCTTGAAATGGCCACAAGTGGTAGAAAACGCAAACGACTGTGAGACCGAAATAACCACAACCTTGCGGCTTTCGGGGCGGATAGAAGCCAATGTGCCGAATGTGCCGCCCTGTGGTACGATCCGTTTTGGTGCGGTATCACTCCAGTTCCAGCAATCCGCCCTCTCTCTAAAGTTAGGAAATGATGAAGAGTCTTTTCTCTTGACAGGAGTTGCCGAGGCCCTCATTGAAAATGAAGGAGGTGCAGTACGAGGAAATGGGAATGTGGTGCTTAACCTTCTTAATGGTGACTTATTGGCCCCCACCTCCATTGCGATTAACCAACCCTTCACATGGCATTATCCTAAAAATAACCCCATTTTTGCCTTTTCAGTTGCGAATGCTAGCCTAACGGAAGGTGGTCTGAAACTAAATGGCCAAGGAGGGGTGCGTGTGGGTGGCGGAACCGTCAATACAGCCTTTAATGAGGCTGTATTTGGCCTTGCGGGCAATGTTCTGCAAGGTGGTTCTATTCAAATTTCGGCTCCATTGGCCTTTCAGTTTTTCTTTGATCGCGGCGAGTGGGGCATCACCGATGCAAATACGCCGTTTCCTGCAAATGGAAATTTACTCAAAATGGGGATTCCGGCCAATGTGCGTATCACCAAAGATGGAATGGCGCTTTCGGGCGAGGCCACAGCCCAACTCAGGATCGGTAGCCTGAATTTCCCGCAACTCAAACAGAGATTTGGTCCGGTTGTCATCGGTTTTGGCTCGGTATATGTCCGCGATGGTAAAGTCGAGTATTTCCGTACCCGCGACGACGGGCAGGAGGAGCGAGTGGCTTATTTAGACAAAGACGGCTTTCATCCAGATAATATCGGAGAAGCCATTGCAGATCTAATCCCAGAGAAGTTGCCCGTACCGACCACCTCGGTGGCCTATATCCAACTCAAACAAGGCAGTAACCTGCTCATTGCCACCGAGAACTTAGGCAATGGTCGGATGCGAATTTTTACCCGCCCCGGACAATCCAATGATTTGGTTTTTGAGGGAATTGCAGGCAAACCCAGCGCTAAAACAGCCTTTAGTGCCATTTTTAACGGTGCTTCGGTGGAGGCTTTCGAGAAATTGGACGTTGAAGTGACCGAAGCACTCAACCAAAAATTATTCAGGGACACCCCTCTCACGCTCAAACAATTACGCTTCCAATTGGTGAATGGTGCTCCGGCGTTATTGGTAGATGCCTTGGTTAAACTTCCTAAGATGCTGGATCGTGATGCGCCTTTAGAACTTAGCGGACTTCGCCTTACCGAGCGCGGGTTTGACAACGCCACCTTATCTCTTGGCGATGCAAGCCCGCAATTTCAACAAAGTTGCGCCGATAGTCCTCTCAAAAAACTGAACTTCGGTGGAGAGGCGGTACAAATTTCCATTTGTGGCGTTTCGTTTACCATCCAAAACAATGGCTTTGGTGGTATTGCCTTAAGCGGGCAATTAGCCACTTCATTCTTTAAGGATGATGCCGGAAAACCGGGCCGTTTCCAATTGGTAGGGGGGTACAACAATACTTGGAATTTTGATGTGTTGGTAGATCCGAGGTTTAGTGGCAAAAACCTTGGTAATTCCGGCGAGGATATCTGGAATGCGACGGGGCCTGTGATGTTGGAAGGTATTCCACTTGGTTTTGCCGATTTCTTGCCTTCGCGTATTGGCTTGGTTAACAGTGATTCCGAGTTTGCGTTGCTCTTGGATGGCATGTTCAAAATGGAAAAACTGCTTGGAAAAGGCTTTGCATTGGGCGTAAGTGGGCTGAAAATCGGTACAGGTGGGGTGTCACTCACACAAGCGGAGTTCAACAACCAACAACAAACCAAATTTTTAGGAGACCAATTTCCCTTACTGATTCGGCGGATGCGTCTGAGTATCCAGAATACCATTCTACGCTTTGGATTGGACGGAGACCTGACGTTTCTTGGTAAAACCTTGCCTATCAATAATTTGGTGATTGGGACGGATGGTTCTTTCTCGGTTGGTGATGCGGCTCTCAACCTCCTCAATCCGAACGATCCCATTAGTATCATTCCAAACCTTTTTGTATTTAATACGCTAAAGATCGGGGTAGAGAACAACCGCCCTAAAGTCACCGCATCGGGTTTGGTGACGCTTCCGGAGCCATTCAAGGCATCTGGAGAAGCCGGATTAACCGTTGCCCTGGGACAAGATGGAACACCCACTTTTACGCCTATTTATCCTACTTTCGATTTTGGAAAAGACGAACCCATAGCAGGTGCGCCGGAAGTGGATTTGGGAGGCATGGCCAGACTGAAATTAACGGGAATCAAGTTTGTGGCTGACTGGAACGACCTAAGCAATACGTCTATCATGGCTTCGGCTTCGCTTAAATTTGGGAACGATGACTCGAAGGTTATCGCGTTTGGGTCTCCGGCAGATATAGACCAAAACTGGGGTTTAAAATTGTCGGTGAATCAAGGGGTTCAATGGCGATTTCCTAATGCTCAATTTCGCTTCGACGTAGATGCGGGCGTATTTAAAGTGACCAATCTAAGTATTGGTTTTAAGGCGCAAAACGGGTTTGCAGTGGTCATTGGTGGAACGGCCAGCTTGAACTTAGCGGGATCCTCCGGGACCTTTGGGTATCAAGGACTAACGATTGGAACGAATGGAATTATAGATTCAGGAAGTCCAACAGGAGAGGTGAGTGTAAAACTAATGGAAGTGGTCTCGCTTACCTTAAATGGTTTTGCCTTTAGCAGCAGCCCCACAACCCTCACCTTACCTACCAGTAGTGGAGGGCCTAGCGGCGTGCAACAAAGTACGGAGTCTATCCCTGTAAAATACTATCTGAAAGCAGGTGCAACCATTACCATCGGCGATGGCCTTGGCGGTGGTGTAGATGAAGTGCTGGTCTATGAAAAACAAAATGGCGGATTTTTCTTATCCATTAAAAACGCTCATTTGGAATTGGGAGGCATTGCGAAGGCCACGGCCTCTATGCAATACCTGACCGATGCACGGGGCTTTGTATTGCGTGTGGCAGGTGGTGTAGAGATGGCTCCAGGTATCGGAGGCGCACTGGCTGGCAAAATCGGGGTAAGGGATGGCAAGGTAACAATGGGACTTTTTGCCAAAATAGATTTTCCCATCGAGATTTTTCCGGGTGTACTTACGCTTTCCAGTATTGGTGCAGGCTTTTTTATTCGCCCAGAACAAGCGGATATGGAATTGGTGATGACCTTACCCGGTTTACGTGAAGCGCTGTATAAACCGGATCGGGTGCCACAAATTGACGGGATGGATTTTACGGCACTGCTGTTTGCACAAATTGATGTACTTAAAATGGTACGAGGAAGGGCTTTGCTGGCTTTTAGTTTTGGTGATGGTTTTGAAAAATTTGATTTTACCCTAAATGCCAATGTCACCATTTTTGATCTTCCTGTTTTTCAGGCTGGGATGTACCTAAACATCCACAAAGAACCGAACCTTTTTCGGATGGCTGGGGAAGTGGGGGCTAAGTTGGATTTTGGGTTTTTATTGTATGCTGGCGCGGAAGTGGGTTTTAATCTGATCTCTCAAAATGGAAATACGAAGTGGGCTATTTGGGGAAATGTGAAAGCACGGGTTTTGTTTGTGGGCATGGAAGGCGAGTTTTTTGTCGGAGATCCGGGTTTCTTGTTTAAACTGTCTGTTGATACGGGTCTTTCATTGGCTATTGTATCCACGACGGTCCATTTCGACTTCATGGTGTGGTGGCGAAGCAATGGCAAAAACATGGGCGCCTATGGAGAACTGACGGCGGGCATAGAAGTATTGGGCTTTGAATTAGCCAGTGTCACCGCAAAAGGAGCCTTCATCAACCGAAACAACAAAACGCTTTTTTATGCAGGTGCACGGGTCAAGATTTTGTTCGGGAAAATTTCGATTTATTTAGCCAATTATGACGGCGAATGGGATGGCGGTCTCGGCTCCAATTCTGCATACGAAGCCATGATTGCAGAGGCCATGCAAGATGCCGAAAATATGAAAAATGAAGCCAATCAAGCCCAGCAAGCTTTACAAGCTGCTATTATAGCTGCCACCTTTATGAGTAAGGAACAGTTGGCCGCTTCCGGTGCCAATCTCTTACTGCTTCGCCCAGACCAGAAGCAAAGCCTCTTAGACCAGAACAGTGATGCTTGGCGATATTCTGCAAAATACTACCGATGGGCACAACGATCCTATAGGCCGCAAGCCTTTACCGATGTCTATAACCAAGTGGTTTCTGGGCAAATTTCAGAGAAGTTCTCTTCCGAAGATCATTATGCCTACATGATGAATGCTTCACTAACCGCGTTGAAAGACAAAGAGGCAGCCATACAGGCCCGTTTGGAGGAAATAAAGGCCATCGCTATCGAATCGGTGAAGGAGTCGGAAGCCATGGAGGCACAAATACAATCGGTTCAAAACCCAATCTCAGATCTTAATCTGGCATGGCAAGGGGACGAACCACCATCCTATCAGTATGATTCAGCCGTAGATGATCAAAACCGGAGATCGCTTGGCAATTTACAACTTTCTATCGAGGCCATCGAGGCGAAGTACCGAAAAGCAATTATACAGGTTTGGCAACACATTGGAAAAACGGAGGTTAATCTGTTGGGAGAAGCGGCTTGGATGAATGGCCTTGAACGCCCAGCAGACCTTCCGGCAATTGCAAACTCTGGAAACGGGGAATTGGAGGAAAATGCCCGACTGTTCTCTGCTTCGCTAAACAATGTATATAGCTATTACAGCCGCCGGGTTGCCCATATATGGTCGTTACGGAAGACGTATCAACAACGGTTGAATACATTAAATGGCTTGGCTCCTGCCGTTTTGGACGAAATTAATTCCACCACCAATACGGTTTGGAATACGCGAGTGGCTATGGGAGTTAATGGGCAAGAGGTTGGCGTGGATGCTGGTGCGATGGCCTCAATCTTATACCAAAGGATGACCATCGGGACCGACATAACGTGGAATTCGATGGCGGAAAACGCAACAACGTTGAACAATGCAGTCCGGCAATATGCGGCTTCTTTTGATGAAGGACAATTCAAGGAAAACGTAAATCGGATTCAGCGCGAGTTTTGGGTGGAGCGCTTCCAATTGGGTCTGGAAAGATTAATCGAAACAACTGGGCCAGCCAGAATCCAGAATGAAATTAGCAGTTTCTCTACGCAGCGCCAGAACTTGCTCGCACCATGGCACCAGTTTTCTAGCCGAATCGCCGAAATTCATCGCCTAAAATCACAGATGGTGGTTACATTGTATGGTATGGTCTCGGACTTTGCCACATGGCGGCGTTCCAGTAATTTAAAAGGAAATGAACCATTTCAATCCCTGAAAACAGGGCTTGGTTTAGCGTTGCAGGCCCCTTCCATTTCCCAAATAAATCTCTTGGCGCAGCGGAATACCAATTTGGGTGTGGTCAACCTGACATGGGCGGCACAACATCCTATATCGGTTTCTGAGTATGCCTTGTCGGTTTCGGGCGGTATTGCAACCGTTCGGGCTTCTGCGGTCTCCAGTCAAGGGGGCGTCATAAATGGAGGCCTCCCACTCCTTCAACAAAGGGCTATATTTGCACCTGCTATCAATGTGGCGGCTTCTTATCTGCCAGAGCAAGTGATGCTGAGCGTAGGCAAGAATACTTCGCAGAACTTTGAGACCGTTCGTTTGTTGGAAAGCGAAAAAGTCCAAACACTTAACGTTACCCTTCAGGCGCGTGGGCCAGCAGGGAATGTGACGAGGCGCACTGTTTCGTTTAATGTGGACGTGAGCGAAGAAGGGGTTGTGGCTAATCCGAATATGTTGCATTTGGGAGTTGTAGTTCCCACTGGAAACGGCAATTTGGTTTCCCAAGATTATACACCACCAACCATTGGAGCGGCAAGGATTGTTGCAGGGCCAGAAGTTCCGCAAAAAAATGGGGTACTCGATCCCGAAACAGGCGTTACGCCTATTTGGGTAAATAAGCCACATCGCGTGACGTTGTCCATTTCGGCATCCGACTTGGAGTCCGACATCAAGTCTTTTTCGTATGCCATTGGATCTGCCTATGGCCAAACCGATATACAGCCGTGGCAACCACTCATTGGGGTGATAGACCGTACCCGCAATACCTCGACGATTTTGGGTGAGGCAAGTGGTCTGAACCTACAAGAAGACCGAAACTACTATTTTAGTGTAGTGGCAGAGAATGGGCAAGGACTACAAGCAGTTAATTATCTCCCAATGCCCGTGCGGTTAGACCTAAGCCCGCCCAAGTCTCCGGCCCTTATTCGTTTCGAGAATAACCGTGCAGGTGCCGAAGATGTATCCATGCCAGATCCCGTAATCTTCCCACAGGTGGAAGAAGCTGAGTTAAACAACTATGCAAGGCGTGGAACGGCTCCTTATTTATACACACAGTACCAAGTGGAGATTTCTAATCCGCGAGACGTTATCCGGCGGTATGGGTATGTTGTGACCAGCAGGCGGGATTCTGCTGGGGTGATTGCCGATGCCTTGGCGGGTCGGAATATGGCGCAATTCTGGTACCTAGATCCGCCGGTGCGCTATGTGGATCGTCTTGAGGGCGAGACAATGACGCTCAATATTCAGAACACGATTCCCTATGCCGACACACGCTTATTGGTCTTTTCGGAAGACTTTTTTGGAAGACGCAGCCCTGCTATGGTTGTTAACTTAGGTGAAACACCAGATCCTACCCGACCGCTTGCCCCGATAATTCGCGCCTTTCGGAGCATGAGTCATGGCTTGAGTCAAGTAGTTTTTATCACCACAGAAGCCAGCGAAGATAAAGAAACGGGTGTTGAAGCCTGCGAGTACGCCATCGGGACAAATGTTGGCTTGGCAGATGTTCGGGCTTGGGGAAAGATAGACTGTGATCGCGGGGACTTTGGCAGGTTTGTAATTCCAGAAACAGAGAGGTTGGGTTTTGATTCTTATTATGTATCCTTCCGCACGTTGAATGGGCACAAGAAAACGTCCGGCCTCTCGGTCGTAGGCCCAATTCTTCTTAAGCAGGACGCCTCACCGCCTGTTTTAGGAGAAGGAAGAACGGTTTGGGATGCACGTGCCAAAGTGCTTCAGGTGTCTTTGGAACTTAAAGACGAAGAGTCTGGCGTGAATGGTCGGCTGTCGTATGTGTTTGTTTACCGAAAACTCAATAATCTGGGGCAATTAAGCGCACAAACATATCGGACGTTTTCGAAACAAACTTGGGTAGGCCAGCTTGCACCGAACGAGGTGGATACCAAAACCTTTACCGTTCCATTGAACATAAACAAGGATTTTATACCGGGAGAAATCGAGGTCACGGTTTCCAATCCGCTTGGCCTAACCCGTACCTTCTCTATCCCTATTGAACAATAATCTTGCATGATGATGAAAAGAATCATTGTTTATCTGTATTTGCTGACAGCGATTCCGGCATTCTCTCAGTTGCGGTTGGTGCCGGATGCAACAGGAAATAAGGTTTTTGTGTGGTTAGAGCGAGCGCCTCGGCAAGACGAACAATACCATGTTTACCGAAAAACCGGTAACGGAGTCTTTTTACAACTCACCGAGTCTCCAATTGCGTCGGTTACTTCGGGTGCGGAATTGGTCGCAAAAATGGGTTTGGCCTTCGAGGGCTTCCGAAAACAATTAGACGAAACCGATCCGCAAGCCGTGTTCTTGCGTTTACAAGCAGATCGGTTTCGGGCAAAATTATATGGCTATGCGCTGCCAGAGTTGGGTCTGGCACTTGGGCAATTATTTGTGGATGAAAAAGCCCCAAACGGAGAAACTGCAACCTATAAAGTGGAGTGGGTAAATGGGCAAGGTGAACCAAGAGGCCAAGCGATGACCGGGATTGTTCACATCCATCCCGAAATTCCACCAGCCCCCGAAAACTTGTCGGCTACGCACGAAGGCCCCCGTATAACCCTAAAGTGGGATTTTCCTCAATCTACCGATGATATGGCCGATCAAGTGGTGCGATTTGAAGTACAACGACAGGCCGAAAATGGTAAGTTTGTTGCCATACAAGATGCTTGGTTAATGCGTGATGCAAATCAGACGCGCCACGCTTTTATCTATTCAGAAACAGGAATGACGCAAATGCTTCGCTTTCAGGTGGTGGCCGTAAATGTCGCAGGAACCCAAAGTGCAGGGAGCAATGTTTTTCCTTTAGCACTCAAGGACAATGCACCGCCAGAGGTATTAGAACAAGTGAAAGTGGTGGTCTCTAAAAAAGGTAATGAAGCAACCGTTACCTTTCCCAGTAGCACCGATCCACAATTGGCAGGTTATTTTGTCTATCGGAGCACTAATATCGAAAAGAATTTTGTGCGGATGAATGATAAAATGTTAGGACCACTTCAAACGGTTTATACCGATAAAACCCTTAAAGCGGGTACGACGTATTATTATCGGGTGACAGTGGTGGATGCTTCCGGAAATGAAAGCAAACAAAGCAATGCCGTAATGGCCGAGGGTTTGGATAAAACACCGCCTCCGCCGCCTCAAAACTTGAAAGCAGCCGTTTCGCCAGACCGGAAAATTAATCTTTTTTGGCAAATTCCCGCACAGACCGAGGACTTGCTCGCTTATGTACTCCTGCGACGACAAGTGAAAACTCCACCTGAGCTTTTTTCTCAACTTACTTCTCGGAACTTTGTAGGCAATCAATTTGTGGATGAAGACCTTGCTAAAGGCCACTTATCGGAAGGGGTACAATATGAATATGTGGTAACAGCAATGGATAAAAAGCAGAATTTTAGTGATTCTGCCCGCGTGGTATTAGACATCAAAGACCTTACGCCTCCTGCTTCACCCTTGCAAATAACCGCAGAAAACATAGATGGGCGCTATATCTCCGTTTCTTATGGGGCTTCTCTTTCACCGGATGTGGCCCACTACGAATTGTTTCGCCAAAATGGGAATGGCCCGCTTAAATCTCTTCAGCGTGTTCATCGTCAGGCTTTCCCGTTCCGTGATGAAGCCGTTATTATAGGAGAAACGTACACCTATTATGTTATCGCTGTGGATGCTGCGAACAATGCGAGCAAGCCAACGGTCTCGCAAGCCATTACCTTGAAAGACAATGTACCACCGCCAGTTGTTCAAAATGTGCAATCTCGCGTGGAGGCCAAAGGGGTTCGTATCCGTTGGGAAAAATTACCAACTACAGACTTAGCCCGTTATCGGATTTATCGAACGTCAGGATTACCAACTGGGATTTATCAATTGGTCGCAGAAACCGACCCCAGCACTTCAGAATGGGTAGATCTTAAGCCGCCCGAAAAAGGCTATTACCACATTCGGGCATTAGATACCGCAGGGAATGAAAGCCTGGCCTCGCTATCGGTCACCGGAAAGTAAAATATTTGCTTTACGGTCGTTAGTGTCTGTTTTGTTGCTATATGGCGGTCATCCATTTAGGGGTAGAAAATTGGGCAGATGATCTCAACTTATCTTAAAGGTTAGTCTTTTGGCTGGCCTTTTTTGGTTGTCCCATAGATTGTTTTCATGTTGAAAGCGAAGCCCGTCCCTGCGACCGTGTTTGGACTACGCGCCAAGTCTGCCGAATAACGTCTGTCGTTTCTTAGCACCCTATTTATGGCAATGTTTATTGGGTTTCCTGCTTTATCAGGTGTTGCTATTCATGTCATTTAGTTACCGCTCGCCTTGGATTATCTGCCGTTTGTCTGATTTTAAGTGTTAAAGTCCTTATAAACACCAGCTTGCTTCAACTGAATTTCAAAAAAGGCAATCGGTAGTTTTGAATATTACTATCAGGTAATATATTTTAAAAAAAAGTGCCACATCTAACCCGATTTATGAGGTGATGACTTGCATGAGGGTTTTATTTGCCATAGTTTTTCATCAGTGAAAGCGTTTGCATTTGGTCGAAGCCTTAAAATCATTGCACCACGCCAAAAAGGATGAAGTTAATAAATTGCCAAATGGTAATATAAGGAGTAACAATATGGCAGATGAAATGGTATTCAGCCCCGCCCCGGCCTATAGTGAAGCCGCTCATGTCTCTTCAATGACGGTATATGAGGATTTATATGACAAGTCTGTATCAGATCCAGAGGCTTTTTGGGGTGACGTGGCGCAACGTATTGATTGGATTTCCCCGTGGACAAAAGTGAAAAACACTTCATATGAAGGTGATGTACAAATTCGTTGGTACGAAAATGCAAAATTAAATGTGTCGTACAACTGCTTAGATCGACATTTAGCAGAAAGGGGGGATCAGGTAGCTTTTATCTATGAGCCGGATAGCCCTAATGACCCTGCCCAAAGCATCACGTATCGAGAAGCACACGAACAGGTTTCTAAGTTAGGCAATGTGCTGAAATCATTAGGAGTAAAAAAAGGAGACCGTGTTACCATCTATATGCCGATGATTCCCGAAGCAGCCTATGCGATGTTGGCTTGTGCACGGATTGGGGCGGTTCACTCGGTAGTATTTGGTGGGTTTGCGCCGGATTCCATCGCTGGCCGAATTCAGGACTGTGATAGCTCTGTGGTGATTACAGCCAATGTGGGGCTACGAGGAGCGAAGGTGGTCCCGCTTAAGAAAAATGTGGATATTGCACTCGAAAAATGTCCTTCGGTTCAAAAAGTACTTGTGTTTCACCGTACCGAAGCCGACGTTCACATGGAGGCTGGGCGGGACTTGTGGTGGCACGAAGAGATGGCCAAAGCCGATCCTCTATGCGAACCTGAAGTGATGGATGCTGAAGACCCGCTTTTTATTCTTTATACATCTGGCTCTACCGGAAAACCCAAAGGGGTATTACATACTTCCGGCGGCTATCTAACATATGCTTCCTACACCCATGAAATGGTCTTTGATTATAAAGACGGGGATATTTATTGGTGTACAGCAGATGTGGGATGGATTACCGGACACTCCTACATTGTTTATGGCCCGCTTGCCAATGGTGCTACTTCCCTCATTTTTGAAGGCATTCCGAATTATCCAGATGCCTCGCGATTTTGGGAAGTAGTTGATAAACATAAGGTTACTATTTTTTATACAGCACCCACGGCCATACGTGCTCTTATGCGTCTGGGCGACGAACCCGTCAAGAAAACGAGTCGTTCCAGTCTCCGCTTGCTGGGTTCCGTAGGCGAGCCCATCAACCCTGAAGCTTGGTTATGGTATTACCGTACCGTAGGTGATGAGCGCTGTCCGATTGTCGATACATGGTGGCAAACCGAGACGGGCGGCATTCTAATTTCTCCGCTTTCCGGTGCAACACCCCTTAAGCCTGGTTCGGCTACACGGCCGCTTCCGGGTGTGCGTCCGGCCTTAGTGGATGAAAAGGGTACCATTTTGGAAGGCGCAACCTCTGGAAATCTAGTGATATTAGATAGCTGGCCCGGCCAAATGAGAACGGTTTATAAAGATCACGAGCGCTTTATCCAAACCTACTTCGCGATGTACCCCGGCATGTATTTCACCGGAGACGGATGCCGCCGAGATGAGGACGGGTACTACTGGATTACCGGGCGGGTGGATGATGTGTTGAACGTGTCGGGACACCGAATTGGGACGGCTGAATTGGAAAGCGCATTGGTCGCCCATCCATTGGTTGCCGAGGCAGCCGTTGTCGGTTATCCACACGACATCAAGGGGCAAGGAATCTATGCCTATGTGACACTAAATGCGGACGCTGATCCTTCCGATGCACTTAAAAAAGAATTAATTGGTTGGGTCCGTAAAGAAATTGGACCGATTGCGACGATTGACCTTTTGCAATGGGCTCCCGGTCTTCCTAAAACACGTTCGGGTAAAATTATGCGACGGATTCTTAGGAAAGTGGCAGAAAATGAATTCTCCAATTTGGGCGACACCTCCACCCTTGCAGACCCTGGTGTGGTGGAAGACCTCATTGAGAATCGAGCCAATAAATAAGACCGAATGGCGTTAAAAACGGTGGTGATGTAATACGAAGCCCGTTTGTTGTGGCAAATGAGCGGGCTTCTTTAACCACAGAAAATAAAAAAACGACTTGCATGGAAAAAGTGTGGCAACGAAACCATGCAAGCCGCCCTTTCAACAATAACGATACACCAAAAGACCGCTCTTAATGTGGCAGGAGCGCTACCCTTTTGTTGTATCCTCAAAACAAAAGAGGATCCATCATGTTCCCAAAGCTATTTGCCCAGAAGAGGCTTCTTTCTTTTTTCATGTTGATGTGGCTCACGCTACCCATCTTGTCTGCCCAGCAGCCGGGTGTAACACTCGGTGGTTTTGTTAAGTTTGATGGCATATTGGATAGCCGTCAGGTAGCGTCGGCACGGGAAGGTCATTTGCTGTTATACCCTGCTGCAAAAAGCATGAGCAACAATGAAGACCAAAATGCCAATGCAAATTTGTTATTTGCCATGTTCCAAACCCGTCTTTTCGGGAAAATCGCTGCGCCCGATGCAATGGGAGCAAAGGTATCCGGTTATTTTGAAGGTGACTTTTTTGGCGCCTCCGACGCCACCATCAGCCATTACGTCTTGCGCCATGCTTGGGCCAAGATGGAATGGAAGAAAAAAGAAGTACTGATCGGTCAGACATGGTCACCATTGTTCGGAAGTGTGTTTCCGGGAACGGTAAACTTCAATACGGGTGCGCCAATGCAGCCCTTCTCTCGCAATCCGCAGATCCAGTTAGCGCTAAAACCAAGTGCAAACTTCAAATTAGTAGGAACGTTGATGCAACAACGAGATGTTTTTGAAACGGTAGGCTTGGGTCGTAAAGCACAACAAAGAGCAGTACTACCTGCGGCTGTTTTGGGTTTTCAGGCAAAATCTGGCGACCTGACTCTTGGGGCAGACGTAATGCACAAAACCCTTCGTCCTGCAAACTTGGCAGATAATATCTCGACTGGTGCGGCAGATGTCTATCTAAAATTAGACAACAAGAAGGTGACCTTTATGGCCAAGGGTGCATATGGAGGCGATATGAGCGACCACCTCTCTGTTGGTGGTTGGGTAAAAGAAACGGTAAATAGTGCTGTGACCTATACTGCCCTAAATACCACAACGGCTTGGGTGGACGTACAAACCAAGAAACCCACTTCTGTTGGCCTTTTTGCAGGCTATTTGGTTAATAGCGGTGCATCCGAAGACTTGGTCTCAAACTCAACCAAGGACTTTACCAATGCACGCGGAAGTAATATTCTCAATGTTTGGCGAGTCTCTCCACGCATTGTACACAATGCTGGCAAGCTCCGGTTGGCCCTCGAAGCAGACTTCACCAATGCAGAATATGGTTCAGGCCGAGATGCCAAAGGTGCGCCGACCGTTGTGAGCAATAATGCAAACGATGGAGCTGTTATGAATATGCGCCTTTTAGCTGCTGCTTACGTGTTCTTCTGAAATGCCTTGTTTTCCTAAATATAATTTCCTAAAACAAACACTTTTTTCATCCTAAATTCATAAACTTATGTCCTCTTCTCCACAGAGCCGTCAAGGCATAACCACTGTTATTGGGGCCTCTTCAGTAGGAACCCTAATTGAATGGTACGACTTTTATATCTTTGGCTCGTTGGCAGCCATTATCTCGACACAGTTCTTCCCTAAAGGAAATCCTACAGCTGCTTTGTTATCTGCACTTGCCGTTTTTGCAGCCGGATTTGTAGTGCGCCCGTTTGGTGCCCTTGTCTTTGGGCGGCTTGGCGATATTGTTGGTCGGAAATATACCTTTCTTGTAACCCTTGTTCTCATGGGTGGATCAACCTTCTTGATTGGCCTCGTTCCCGGATATGAATCCATTGGAATGGCTGCGCCCATTATTGTGTTACTCCTTCGCCTGATTCAAGGCTTGGCACTGGGAGGCGAATACGGAGGCGCTGCAACCTACGTGGCCGAACACGCACCAGTTGGAAAAAGGGGTTTATATACCTCTTGGATCCAAACCACGGCCACACTGGGACTTTTTCTTTCTTTGGGCGTGATTCTTACGTGTCGGAATGCACTGGGTGTGGAAGAGTTTGAAGATTGGGGATGGCGAATTCCTTTCTGGATTTCGATCTTATTGGTTGGGGTTTCGATCTATATCCGCCTGAAAATGGCTGAATCACCAGCGTTTACTAAGATCAAGGCCGAAGGAAAAATTTCCACAAACCCGCTGAAAGAGTCTTTCACCAAGAAAGAAAACATGAAAATGGTTTTGCTTGCGCTTTTGGGTGCGGTGATGGGGCAGGGCGTTGTCTGGTACACGGGCCAGTTCTATGCACTCTCATTCATGCAAAACACCATGGCGCTTGATACAGCACAGGCCTCATGGGTTTTGATCTATGCCCTCGCATTAGGGACGGGATTCTTTATTCTGTTTGGATGGCTTTCGGATAAAATTGGACGGAAATGGATTATGATGGCTGGGATGTTGCTTGCCATTATCTCCTATCGTCCAATCTATACCATGATGTACGATACAGCCGACCTTACCAAGAAAACCGCCGTCGAAGGCAGTGAGAAAACAGATGTCACCAATTCGACTGCCGCAAACGGTAATAAAGTCGAGAAAAAAGTGGTCACCCGTTCCTATACCGACGGAACCAAATTCAAAGAAACCACCACTACCACCACGCCAGTAGGCAGTACAACAGCCGATAAACCCGTTGTGAAAAAAGCGGTTACATTGCCTTCCGGACAACAGTGGACACTCGTTTTCCTGATCCTTATTCAGGTTATTTACGTAACAATGGTGTATGGACCGATTGCTGCGTTCTTGGTTGAATTGTTCCCCACACGCATCCGTTATACCTCGATGTCGCTGCCTTACCACATCGGAAACGGTATCTTTGGTGGGTTGATGCCATTCATCGGAACAGCTTTGGTTACACAAGCAAAAACGGCTGGAACCGCTATGCCGTATCTCGCCGGATTATGGTATCCGATAATTATTGCAGGGGTGTGTCTGGTAATTGGTACCCTCTATTTATCCAACAAAGCAGTTGATGAAGAGTGATCTGCGATCAGTCTCTGTTTACGTTAAACCTAATTAAATTGGAGAAAAACCATGGATATGATTAAAAAAGTCCTCGGTGTCGTCTGGATAGCTCTGGGTCTATATGCCGGGTACGACCGCATCATTGACAGTTTTAAGCGCATTGGCGGGGAAACAATGGACGACGTGATCTTCGGATGGATCATTCTTCTGGTGCTCACGCCGATCATTGTGGGAAGTTTGGTCTTGTTTGGGTATTACTCCCTGACGGGTGAATACACCGAAGAAGGCTGATTCGGGCCTTTGTCTTGCGGTGGTTTGCGCTGCCGCAAGGCACAAATTCAATGCAGGGGATGGTGGTGGTGAGTTTGGCGTCTCGATAACAATATCTCTCCACCACTGTATTTTTCTAACCTGAATTGCACTACCAGAAATTCAATGCAGGGGAAAAGGCGGTTGTAAATTCAAATCCAACGGTTTTATAACCGCCCATTTTTTTTTGCAAAACAGATATATTCAATGCAGGGGGGAGGCAGTTATACCATAAGGTGATCGCACCCCGGTAATGCTGCCTCTTTTTTTGTGCTAAACCGTTGATGTTATGAGTTATCAAGCTATATATGATTGCTCCATCCAAGACCCTGATGGTTTTTGGGGCGAAGCTGCAGAAAGCATTCATTGGTATAAAAAGTGGGATCGTGTGTTAAATCGCATGAACCCACCGTTTTATAAATGGTTCGATGGGGCAAAAACAAATACCTGTTACAATGCATTAGACCGACATATAGAAAGTGGGCGTGCCGATCAGGCTGCTTTGATTTATGACAGTCCGGTTACAAACGCTAAAAAAACATATACCTATCGCGAATTAAGAGATCGGGTGGCAAAATTGGCTGGCGCACTTGGCGCATTGGGTGTGGAAAAAGGCGATCGGGTCTTGATTTATATGCCAATGGTCCCTGAAGCCGTTATGGCAATGCTGGCTTGTGCCCGGATTGGTGCGATCCACTCGGTGGTGTTTGGTGGTTTTGCGGCCAATGAGTTAGCGACACGGATAGATGATGCCAAGCCAAAGGCCATTGTTTCGGCCAGTTGTGGCATCGAAGTCCAGCGAGTGATTGCTTATAAACCCTTGCTCGATGAAGCCATATCCCTTTCTACCCACAAACCAACCGCTTGTCTAATCCTGCAACGCCCCCAATTGCAGGCCGAAATGCATGATGGACGTGATGTGGATTTTGAGGAGGCTTGTGAAAATGCCCAGCCCGCAGACTGTGTTCCGGTTGCGGCTACCGATCCGCTGTATATCCTTTATACGAGTGGCACTACCGGAATTCCGAAAGGGATTGTCCGCGATAATGGCGGCCATATGGTTGCCTTACAGTGGAGCATGAAGTACATTTATAATGTGCAGCCCGGCGAAGTGTTCTGGGCCGCCTCGGATGTGGGCTGGGTAGTAGGGCACTCTTATATAGTATATGGGCCGCTGCTAAATGGGAGTACCACGGTGGTGTTTGAAGGAAAACCCGTAGGGACGCCGGACCCCGGTGCTTTTTGGCGGGTAATCGCCGACCATAATGTATCGGTCTTGTTTACGGCCCCAACCGCCATTCGTGCGATCAAACGGGAGGATCCCAATGCTTCCTATCTAGAAAAATACGACCTTAGCCACTTTCGGACGCTTTTCTTGGCAGGAGAACGGTGCGATCCGGATACTTTGATTTGGTCTATGGACAAATTAAAGGTTCCGGTAATTGATCATTGGTGGCAAACCGAAACTGGATGGCCTATTTCGGCCAATTGCTTGGGGATCGAACAATTTGAAATCCGTCCGGGATCGGCAACGAAGCCTGTTCCGGGATATGATGTGCAGGTGCTGGATATTTCTGGTAATCAAAAAGAGGTGAATGACATCGGCAATGTGGTCGTGAAACTTCCCATGCCGCCCGGATGCCTGCCTACCCTATGGAACAATGATGCTCGATTTGTGAATTCGTATATGACGATGTACGACGGTTATTATCTAACAGGTGATGCCGGGTACATAGACGAAGAGGGCTATCTGTGGATTATGAGCCGGATAGATGACATCATTAACGTGGCGGGGCACAGACTTTCCACAGGTGCGATGGAAGAGGTCTTGGCGTCGCATCCTGATGTGGCGGAATGCGCCGTATTTGGCGTAAAAGACGACCTGAAAGGGGAAGTTCCGATGGGAATGGTGGTCTTAAAAGCAGGTGTGATGCGTCCGGCTGAAGTGATCGTTCCTGAATTGGTGAAATTGGTCCGCGAAAAAATTGGGCCAGTTGCTGCCTTTAAACTGGCGACTGTGGTGAAGCGTCTGCCCAAAACCCGATCCGGTAAAATCTTGCGAGGAACTATCAAAAAAATTGCAGATGGCGAGGAATACAAAGTACCCGCAACCATTGATGATCCAGCCATTCTGGAGGAAATTACTGAAAACCTAACACAAATGGGGTTTGCACATCCTCATGAATAAATAAGTAACCGATCAACTAGCCATACCCGGTTAAGCAACGGGTATCCAGAGACAGGGCCGACGGGGTGACGGCTCATCTGGATACACGTTGCTTTATTCTTTGGGTTAATATGGAACAAGATTGCAATCATAACGGGTTGCGCATTTATTGAAATACCACTTTTTCAAGAGATGCCATCTCTAAACGAACAAAATCTGGATGAGAAAAATAAAGACATTAATCCCAATCAGTGCCCCGTAACCCATTGTCTGAACCTGATCGGTGGGAAATGAAAGCCGATTGTATTGTATGATTCCGCGAGGTTGCAACTGTGGGAATTAGAAGGAGATGGACTGATCGTCCGAAAAATTTATGCCGAAGTGCCCCTGAGAGTAGCGTACTCTATTACAAGTTATGGCGAAACCCTGTTCCCGTTGATCAATGCGATGAGTGCTTTTGGGCTGACAGATGTGGCGAACAAAGCCTCTACAATAAGTCTAATTGTATCTGAGTAGTGATACGATGATGCGTTTCCCAATACAACAGAAGGTGATCTCGCTGAGATCACCTTCTGTACTCACCTCTAAACGCAGGTTAGGTCAAGTCGAAGCGGTCTAAGTTCATGACTTTATTCCAAGCGGAAACAAAATCTCGTACAAATTTGGCCTGTCCATCAGCACAGGCATAGACCTCTACCAACGCACGAAGTTCGGTATTAGCACCAAAGACCAGATCTGCGCGGGTAGCCGTCCACTTGGTTTCGCCGGTAACGCGGTCATGTCCTGTAAAAGCAGTGTTTTCGGCATTATTGGGTTGCCAAGCGGTCTGAATGTCTAAAAGATTGACAAAGAAATCATTAGACAAAACGCCGGGGCGTTGGGTGAGAACGCCATTTTGTGATCCGTCTGTATTGATATTAATGGCTCTTAAACCGCCGAGCAATACCGTCATTTCGGGAGCTGTGAGGGTTAGTAATTGGGCTTTGTCCACCAGCATCTCTTCGGCAATGGGCGCAAAGGCGGTTTTTGCGAAATTACGGAAAGCATCGGCATTGGGTTCCATTACCTCGAAAGATACGACATCTGTTTGCTCTTGCGAGGCGTCTGCTCTGCCTGGAGTAAAGGGGACTGAAACAGGGAAGCCTGCATCGGCAGCGGCTTTTTCGATGGCCGCACAGCCACCCAAGACGATGAGATCGGCCAAGGAAACTTGTTTACCATCTGTTTGCGCCTCATTAAATGCGGCTTGAATACCACCCAGAACATCCAGCACTTTTTCTAATTGTACAGGATTATTGACTTCCCACGACTTCTGTGGCACGAAACGGATTCTTGCGCCATTTGCGCCGCCGCGTTTGTCGGAACCCCGGAAAGTAGAAGCAGAAGCCCATGCAGTTGCGACCAATTCCGAGACAGAAAGACCCGAATTCAAGAGTTGTGATTTGAGTCCAGCAATATCTGCATCTTCAATTATTGGATGGTTTATTGCGGGAATTGGATCTTGCCAGACGAGGTCTTCGTCAGGTACTTCCGGGCCAAGGTAGCGGGATTTTGGCCCCATATCTCGGTGGGTAAGTTTGAACCATGCACGGGCAAAGGCATCCGCAAATTCATCCGGATGTTCAAAAAACCGACGGGATATTTTCTCGTACTCGGGGTCAAACCGTAAGGAAAGGTCAGTGGTAAGCATAATGGGCGCATGGCGTTTGTCCGAAATGTGGGCATCTGGAACAGTATTAGCCCCTTGCCCGTGTTTGGGAATCCATTGATGTGCTCCAGCAGGGCTTTTGGTTAGTTCCCACTCGTAGCCGAATAAATTCCAGAAAAAGTTATTGCTCCAGCGGGTTGGTGTGGTTGTCCAGGCCCCTTCTAAGCCACTTGTGATGGTGTCTTCGGCATTGCCTTTTCCATATGTATTGCGCCAACCCAAGCTTTGTTCTTCGATATTGGCTCCGGCTGGTTCACGACCAACATATTTTCCCGGATCTGCCGCGCCGTGGGTTTTACCAAAGGTGTGTCCTCCCGCAATAAGTGCCACGGTTTCTTCATCGTTCATGGCCATGCGGGCAAAGGTTTCGCGGATGTCTCGTGCAGCAGCAATAGGATCGGGATTGCCATGTGGTCCTTCCGGATTTACATAAATCAGACCCATTTGAACGGCTCCAAGCGGATTTTCGAGATTGCGATCACCCGAATAGCGTTTATCTCCCAGCCATTCAGACTCGGATCCCCAATAAATATCTTCTTCGGGTTCCCAAACATCTTCACGTCCACCTGCAAAGCCAAATGTTTTGAATCCCATAGACTCAAGGGCGCAGTTTCCTGCCAAAATCATGAGGTCGGCCCATGAGAGTTTGTGCCCATATTTTTGTTTAATGGGCCAAAGCAACATCCGGGCTTTGTCTAAGTTGGCATTATCCGGCCAACTATTCAATGGGGCAAAGCGTTGTGTACCAGAACCTGCACCACCACGTCCATCGCCTACGCGGTAGGTGCCAGCGCTATGCCAGGCCATGCGGATAAAGAAAGGGCCATAATGTCCATAATCTGCTGGCCACCAGTCTTGTGAATCCGTCATCAAGGCAAAAATATCTTGCTTAACGGCTGTCAAATCTAAGCCTTTGAACGCTTCTGCGTAATCAAAGTCGGGGTCCATCGGGTTGGAAGCGGCCGTATGTTGACGTAAGATGTTCAGTTTTAATTGATTTGGCCACCAGTCACGATTGCTGGTTCCAGACATACGGACTTTGGGTGTGTGGTGTACAACCGGACACTTTCCGGTTTCTGGAGAAAGGTTTTCCATACGCAAAGGTTAAAAAAGGGTTATTGGTTACTGGAATCAATTTACAAAAAACGCTTTCTGTTCGACTTGTACATACGGGCTTTTTAAAATATGGTAAATATATCATAGAATAAAGAAATAGGTCTATACAAACGTAAAGACCTATTGCAAATTAATATGTTTTTGTTGATTATTTTTTTGACTCTGGCATCACGATCCGAATATGTAACTCTTCCAATTGATGATCGTCCACCGAATCTGGGGATTGTACCATCAATTCTTGGGCTGATGCCGTTTTGGGAAACGCGATCACATCACGCAAGGAGGGAGAACCCGTAAGCAGCATCACCATACGGTCTAAGCCGAGTGCGACACCGCCGTGAGGTGGTGCACCAAAACGGAAAGCGTCCAATAAAAATCCGAAACGGGCTTGGGCTTCCTCGGCGTCAATGCCCAGTAATTCAAACATTTGTTGTTGTACTTCGCGGTTGTGAATCCGAATAGAGCCGCCTCCAATCTCGAAGCCATTCAAGACGATGTCATAAGCACGTGCCCGAACCTTGCCAGGATCTGTTTTCATAAGTGGTAGGTCGTCCGGATTGGGCGATGTAAACGGGTGGTGCATGGCATACCAACGATCCTCGGTGCTGTTTGGGTCGCGCTCCACGAGTGGAAAATCGGTTACCCAAAGGAATTCCCATGCTTCACCGTCGGGAATTAGGTTCAATTCGTTGGCCAAGGCCAACCGTAGCCCGCCCATTTGCTCAAAGACCTTGGGCTGCGGACCTGCCAAAATAAAGACCAGGTCACCTTTTTGTGCACCGATTGCTTCTAAACCTTTTTTAACAAATTCCGTTGGTAGTACCTCCGCTTTTATGGAAGAATAAATGGTGTTGTCTTGTTGCCACTTGAAGTAGATCAATCCGGCGGCACCTAATTTTTTTCGGGCCACATCTTTGTCCATTTTATCCAACCACGCACGGCCACGCTCGCTTTCGCCGGGAACCAAAATCCCAACAATGGCACCTTTGTTCTCTAAAACCTGATTGAAAATCCGGAAAGGAGAACCATTAAAGGCTGTACTCAGATCAAAAAGCGGCAAGCCAAAGCGTAAATCCGGTTTATCAACCCCATAAGTCCGAATTGCAGCATCGTAGGTCATTCTTCGGAAGGGTGTTTGCAGTGTAACGCCTTTTAGTTCCTGCCAAACCTTCACCATCAACCCTTCAATGATCCGTTGAACCGATGCTTCGGTCGCAAAGGTCATCTCAACGTCTATTTGTGTGAATTCAGGCTGACGGTCTGCGCGTAGGTCTTCGTCACGGAAACACTTGGTAATCTGGAAGTAGCGGTCCATCCCAGCCACCATTAGAATTTGCTTGTAGGTTTGTGGAGATTGCGGGAGCGCAAAAAAGTGTCCAGGGTGTACCCGACTTGGCACCAAGTAATCACGGGCTCCTTCCGGTGTGGATTTCATCAAGACGGGGGTTTCCACTTCTACAAAATCATTATCTGAAAAGTGGCGGCGGGTAATTTGGTATAGTTTGTGTCGAAGGATAAGGTTTTGTTGTAATCCAAGACGCCGCATGTCTAAATAACGATACCGCAAACGCAATTCTTCATTTACTTTGCCAGATTTTTCTTCGTGGGCCGAGAGGGAAAACGGTACCGGATCGGAAGCATTCAGGATGATCAGGTCATGTACCCGTATCTCAATTTGTCCGGTAGGAAGTTTCGGGTTTACGTTTTCGGCATCCCGCTCCTGTACGACGCCCTGAACCGAGACCACAAATTCGCTACGGAGTGCCTCGGCGGCGGCATGAGCGGTTTGGTTATCTTGTGGGGAAAAGACGACTTGTGTCAGCCCAAATCGGTCTCTAAGATCAATAAAAATAACACCCCCTAAATCGCGGCGTGTATCCACCCAGCCTTTGAGGGTAACGGTTTTGCCTACTTCTGCGAGGGTTAAACTACCACAGGTGTGCGACCGTTCACCATGGGTGTCTTTTCCGAAATGTGTCATGTTTATACAGGATATAAAAGGTTGTTTTGCACCAAACCGCTATCGCCAATGTCAGAAAGCGCTTTCTAAAAACTGTTCTCATAAAAAAAGGCTCGTTTCCGGCCTTCGGTTTTAGGGTATAATGCTAAAAATATAGTTTTTACCCATCCTCGTGGGGGTCAAGATTGTAAAAAGAATCGTTCTGAAACAAAAAAAGGTTCAATTTCGGTATGGGAAATCTCCAAAATACCCCGGATTTGGGCAATACGCCTTTTGTGAAAATTCTGATGGCTCAATTTTTAGGATCCTGTAACAAAACGATTTTAAAATCATCGTACTTTAAAACCCACCCCCCGAAAACCTCCTCCTATGAAGCACGTTTTTATTATTGGCAATGGAATTTCCGGAATTACCACCGCGCGGTATATTCGGAAGCAAAACCCCGACATTAAGATAACCGTTATTGGTAATGAGACAGATTATTTCTATGCAAGAACGGCTTTGATGTATCTGTACATGGGACATCTCCAATTTGAAGATACCAAACCTTATGAGGATGGATTCTGGGAAAAAAACCGAATTTCCCTCATCAAGGGCGATGTTGTGTCTCTTCAAGCAGAAGATCGGAAACTCTTTCTGGCAGATGGCCGTAGCGTTGTCTTTGACCAATTGGTCATTGCATCCGGTTCTAAGCCACTGATGGCAAATTGGCCGGGCAAAACCCTTGATGGCATACAAGGATTCTATGGGATGAACGATTTGGCGCTGTTAGAGGAAAATACCCGCAATATCCGTAATGCAGTTGTGATCGGAGGGGGATTGATTGGGATCGAATTGGCGGAAATGCTACACACAAGAGGAATTCACATCACTTTTTTGGTTCGTGAAAACCGGTATATGGAACGGATCCTGCCGCCTGAAGAATCGGAATTGGTTCATCAAGAAATTCGCCGCAATGGGGTTCGTCTCCAATTGAATACTGAGGTTAAAGCATTTCATGGAGACGGGAATGGTCGTGTATCTATGGTTGAAACCACCACGAGTGAAGAAATACCTACCGAGTTGGCCTGTATTAGTATCGGCGTGACGCCCAATATTGCTTGGTTGAACGGAAGTGGAATCAACACCAATCGTGGTGTGTTGGTGGATGCCCATTTTAAGACCAATTTCCCCGATATTTTCGCTGTTGGAGATTGTGCGGAATTTCAAAATCCGTTACCCGAACAGCGCCCACTTGAACAACTTTGGTACACGGGGAAGATGCACGGAGAAGTAGTGGGAACCGTTCTGGGCGGAGGGCTAGCCACGTATCAAAAAGGGGTATTTTTTAACTCAGCCAAATTTTTTGATATGGAATATCAGGTATATGGGGATGTAACGTCCGATGTTCCAATGGGGGTTCAAGAAATCTTCTGGCAACATGGGCACGAACACAAATCTATCCGCATCCGATATAATGCCCGATCTGGATCCGTTATTGGTTTTTTGGTTATGGGGATACGGTTTAGGCAACAAGCCTGCCAAAAGTGGATAAAACGGCAAACACCCATTGAAGAAGTGCTAAGGAATCTGAACATGGCCTTTTTTGATCCTGAATTTTTTTATACTTTCGGAACGGAAGTTAGAGAGGCATATGAAGCAGCTACCGGAAACCCACGTGCTATAACGACAACGCTAAAACGAACTTTTTGGCCAATTTTTAGACCCAAATAAAGTTCATTATTGTCATCACCTGTATGTTTGTGGGATATAACAAAAAGCGGAAAATTAATTTAGCAATACACTTATCTGCCATAATCATGATCCAAGCCCAACTTACAGAAAAACTAAGTGCCTTAGAACGTGCTACACTCGCCCTGCTAGATCATGCAACGACCTTTCCGGAGGCAGCACGAACGGCCAAGCCTGCACTTGATACCTGGTCGCCGATAGAGGTGGTGTATCACCTCTATTTATCCGAAAGAATGTCTCAGCTTTTGGTTCAGCGATTTATTTCCTCTGGCAAAAAGGCCCCCCAGGAAAGCCTTAAATCCTCCATCGGCATGTGGAAACTGCGGTTTGGCAATCTATTGCCTGTGCGGATAAAGGCCCCCGGCCCAGTTGCGAAAATCCCATCGAATTTGGAGTGGGATCGCGTTCGAGAGGAATGGCTTGCCCAGCGAAGAGACCTTCAATCGTGGTTAGTGGGGCTTTCAGACGAAGTAGTGACCTCCACTTGTTTTCGGCATCCGATTGCGGGAGACATATCGTTGGTGCAAATGCTCGACTTTTTCTTGATCCACCTCAACCGTCACGAACAGCAAATCCGAAAGAGGCTTAGGGCGTAAGCGTAACGGCCTCGCGTATAAGGTTTTTTTCCATCAATACCACCGGAAGTTCCTCTCCGTTGGGTAAGGGTACACGAATTTTTTCGGTCTCTTGATAACCATACCGTGCATATAGCGGAACGCCCGCCAAAGTGGCGCCCAAGGAAAACCTACGGAACCCAGCTTCAAACGCCTTTAGTTCACACCATGCCAACAATTGCGCACCTATACCCATCCGCGCCCAATCCGGATGAACAAAAAAGGCCCGTATCCGAGCAGCCTCGGTCAGTGGATCCATCCATTCTCCGTCTTCGCGATGGGTGGCATGGTCGCTCCCAAACAATGTTTTTCGGGCAGACCATCCGCCACAGGCAACAATAAATCCCTCATTTTCAACCACATAATAGGTTCCATCCATAATCAACTGGGAATCTGCACCAAATACTGTTCCAATGGCACCTTCCAATTGCCGGTCGGTATAATACGGGGCTTGTAATATGCGGGTAGAATGCGTGATTAAGCTATTTAAGACCTGTACTTCGTCTATTCTCGCCGGGCGAATAGGTGCATGGAAAGGTTTCATGTTATGATGGGAAAAGTCTATAAGCCCAAAGATTTAATCAAAGACAAATCCGCTTCTGAGGCAGTGCCGATTTGTCGCTTTTCCAAAAGTCCGGATACAAAAAGGGTTGCATAGGGACCTAAGATGGTGTCGCTGCGTTTGGCATGTTCCTTAAAATAGGTTATCAAAGCCGCTGGAACCACTTTGCCATTTAGATATAGCTCCCGTTTGGTTCCGTTTGCTCCTAATGGGGCAGGATTGGGGAAACTTTTATGGGGTTCAAACTGTCGAGAGCCAAAATGACAGCCTACACATTGTACGGGCGATTTCAAACTTTGTGGTTTGGCCAGTGTTTGTTCGGCCAAGTTACCTGCTTGATTATACACCCAATAATCCCAAAAGCCATCCCGACGCTTTTTCATTATCGTGGTTTCTACCCAGTTACCTTCCTCGCGGTGTTCGCCAACAAAGGTGGTTCCCACTGGATACAAAAGCTTTTTACCATTTTCTTTATAAGAAGCGAGTGCTGCTCGGAGTGCAGATTCCGGCACATACACATCGCGTATGGCAGTGGTCATTACGCCTGAGACTGATAGCTTAAAGCCTTGTTTATAGGCTACTTGCTGCAAAAAAGATGAAAGTGAGATAGGAATATTTCTGGCGCGGTTATAGGTAGCCCCAACCCAAGATTTTAGGCCGTTCCAGTCCATTTTATCTGCCGGAAGTTGGGCGGCTGCATCCGGCGAAACGGCTTTAAGGGCAGATTTGCGGATAAAGAAGGACGTTCCATCTTTTACCAAGATGCCTGCTTTAATTGGGTCTTGGCCTTCGGGAGCGGCATATCCTCCAAGATAAAACAACAATAAACGCTCTTGATCGGACTTGTTCAGGTTAACAGGCAGTAAGTCGGGATCGGACGTGGGCGAACAGCCGCTTATCATTGCCCAAAAAAGCCAAGCGATAACAACTTTTTTCATCGTTATTAGGGTTGTATGTGATGATCTGTGGGTAGGGAACCGCAAGATAAGGCAATGGCCCTTATAAAAATGTGGGGGAAATAATGAAACACACGACGACTGAATAGTAGCGAGAATCGGTCGGTATTATGGCTGGTGGTGCTCCTTATTTGGACTTTCGCAGTTGAATACGGGTGTAAACATTCTTTCCGACCAATGCACCTTGCTGTTTGCCAAGAACCAGGGCGTGTAGATAGTGGATGCCACCATAAAGCCTGCTTATACCGGCTTCGGTAGCGGCCTCCTCAAAAGAACGAAAGGTGCGTGGTCTGATCCCGTAGCTTTCCTCTGATCGGTCTGTGAAGCGGAATTTATGGCCAAATAAATGGGTTAGTACAGTCGCTGCAGCCATCGAAATGACACTATGACCACTGGTGTGTTCGGGAAAGGGCGGGGTTTCGAGCATGGGCCGCCACTCAGGATCTATGTATTTTCGAATCACCGTAATTGGACGAATAAATTCGTCGGCATACTTTTGTTCCCAAGCAGCAATAAAGCCATCTGCAAGGGCCAAAGATACCAAGCAATATGCTTGGGCCGTTTGAACGGGCGAGCTTTTTTTGGCATTGGTTGCCATCTCGGTAATGCCAATCCAATGAGCGGGCGGGGATATTTTTTTTATGGTGATCGCAAAGTGCCCCTGATATTGTGTGGTTGCAGGGCTATCATCCCAGAAGTCCGCGATCCATTTTTGTTCTGCCGTCAGGGTTTTCGTGGTTTGATATACCCGCATCAATTCTTCGTGGAATTTAGAACCGGGCGTCATATCAAACTTGGGCGGTCCTTCCACCCTGAATTGGGCGCTTGAATCCATCACAAACGGACGGATCTTGCTCCAATTCGGCTCTAATGCAGCCATGTAATTGGGGGGCGTTGGCTGCCATTTGTCTTCGCCCTTTTTTATGTCGTATCGACGCATGGAGCGGGTTTGGGCGTATTGATCGGTTTTAGACCATGCCACTATTTTTGCGGCGATGGCATTGCCCAACTGGGTGGATCGTGCAGCTACTTCGGGTGGAATATTTAGGTTTTCAAATGCTGCCATGGCCGTTTGGCGCTTTTCCGCAAGCAGGGCACTGGAAAAAACAAATTTTCCGGCAGTTTCAAAAAATGCCTGCGTTCCTACCAAAAGCCAATGATATGTTTCCCCCCGTTCTGGTTGTGGCATTTCGGGAAAAGAGCCTACTTGTCCGTATAGGCTATGGTACGTTGGGTCTTGACGATAAATACCTTCGTAAAATGCGGCCATCGTGTAGGCATAAACCCTGCTGGCTACGGGAGGGGAGAAAATATCGTGTACAATGGTCTCCGTCAGGGTGTGTACACTTTGGTGTATCAAGGCGCGGTGTAGGGTTTGCTCGGCTTTTGCGGAATGGCGTTGGGAAAAGGAAAAGGGCACCCAACAGATGCAAAGGAAGAGATAAAAGAAGCGTTTCATCATTTTAAAGGTCGGTGAAAAGGGTTCTAAAGGAAGCTAAATGGGGGAAAAGAAGATTCCAAATGAAGAACCAAATGGGTTTCGGGGCGTAATGAAAAATAAAGCAGAAAAATGATGGACGGACAACAACGACTTACCACGTCAGTCTTTGGTACCTTGCCCGATGGAAAGGAGGTGCATCGCTTTGTGTTAACCTCCCCCTATGGTATCGAGGTCTCTTTATGTAATTGGGGAGCGACAGTGTTGCAGATACAAATGCCCGATTGCAACCAAGAAATGGGCGATGTCGTTTTGGGATATGATTCGTTAGAGGGCTATTTGCATGATCCCTTTTATTTGGGGGCCACCATCGGGAGGGTTGCCGGACGAATCAAGGAAGCCCGTTTTTGGAAAAGTGGAAAACGGTATCAGTTAGGACGTAATGCGGGGCTTCATCATCTGCATGGCGGTGAAAAGGGCTGGAGCCGCATCTTATGGGATGCATATCCATTTGAAACCAATCATTCTTCGGGTGTGGTGTTTCGTTATATATGTAAGGACGGAACAGAGGGCTACCCAGGAAACGTAACGACTTCGGTACGCTATACCTTGTGCGGCAAAACACTCCAAATTCATTATGAAGCAACTACCGATCAAGAAACACCCCTGAACCTAACGAACCATACCTATTTTAACTTAAAGGATGGGGGAAAAACCGGCATAGAATCCCATAAATTGTTTATTAGGGCTTCTCATTACCTGCCCATGAGCGAAGCCTATGTTCCGGATGGTTCTTTTCTACCAGTGTACAATACACCGTTTGATTTTATGAAGCCCCGCAAACTGGCCAAGAAAATGGATCTACCGGATCCCCAATTACAACGGGCGGGTGGATTAGACCACTGTTTTATTTTGGAGGAAGAGCCTTACGTTCCTTGTATGGCTGCTACATTGCGGGAAAAAACCTCCGGACGATCCTTGGATGTCTTTACAACCTATCCTGCGGTACAGTGTTACTCGGGCAATTTTTTGGATGGTTCGCAAAAAGGACGTGGCGGTACCCCTTATATCAGACGTGCGGGCATTTGTCTGGAAACCCAGTATTTCCCTGACTCTCCGAATCAACCCCTTTTCCCCTCTATTTTTTTGCTTCCGGGAGTGGTTTATCAACACCAAACCTTCTGGCGATTTTCATGGGGTGAATAGCGCTTGTTAGAACAAGCTATCAAGATTTACAAGGCAGGCAACCATCCTCAATACCTTGGGTTATATACCTTTTACTTAAACCCGTCTAGTTTACATGAAGCGCTTTTTTTGGTTACTAAGTTGGTTGGTACACGTACCTTTTTTGTCCGCGCAAACGTCGGTGGTTACTTGGGAACTTACACCAGAAAAATACCGTGTTTCGGCAGGAAATGAGGTACGAATTCAGATTATCGGGCACATCGAAGAGGGCTGGCATGTTTATGCAATGGGTTCGCCTGCGGGGCGCCCCCTTTCCGTAAAGTTTACCAAATTGCCTTCGTTTTTTGTACAAAAAGGGGGATTTGTACAACGGGGCGAAGAAAAAATGTATGACCCCAATTTCGAGTCTGATGTGCTGCAATGGGATAAAACCGCATACATAGAAGGTATCCTGCACATTGCGCCCGATGCGCCTGTGGGCATACAGGCACTTTCGGCAGAAGTGGCGTTTATGTCGTGTGATGACCGTATTTGTTTGCCCGTAAAAAAAATTCTATTGATGACGAATGTAGAAGTTATACCGCCGCCCAGCCTTAATACGGAGAACAAAGCGCCGGATCGTAACTTAACCCTTTCGGATACGCTCAAAAATCCCCTTCCAGTTCCGGAAATCCGTTGGACATGGCAACTGGCCAATACCTCGGTCGCACGTGGTGGGTTATTACAAATGGATTTTAGCGCCATGATTCCTGAGAATTGGAAACTGTACACCCCCGACTCGCCAGCCGGAAATCCACTCCGATTGGAACTGAGCCAGCCCAAGGGTGCGAAGGTGGAAGGTGCATTGCGGCCCTTAGGCGGGATAGAAGCATATGATGCCGTTTTTAAATCGAAGGTGCATCAATGGACCGAGCAAGCGCAGTTTATGGCATTTTTTCGAATTCCAAATGAAGCGGAAGGGGACGTACATCTGATAGGAAAAATTAAGTACATGATCTGCAGTGCCACTGTGTGTGTACCTCGACAATCCAGTTTTAGCGCGAGCCTCCCGATCAATAGAAAAAAGGGCACGGCTTTGGGCGAAGGCGCAGACGAAAACCAAGGAGGCGGAAGTGGAGTAATGGCAACAGATGCCTTGAAAGAGGCCAAATCTGGTGGTTTATGGGCTTTTCTCCTCTTGGCCATTGGTGCAGCACTTGCGGCTTTGCTCACTCCATGTGTTTTTCCCATGATACCGCTTACCGTTTCTTATTTTACGCATCGCACCCAAAATCCCATCCGATCTGCCTTGGTTTATGGCTTTGCAATCGTTGGTACTTTTACAGGGTTGGGTTTGTTGATGGCCGCTATTTCAGGTGCTGCTGGTGCGCAAACCATTGCAGCAAACCCGTGGGTAAACCTCTTTATTGGTGTGGTGTTTATGTTATTTGCGTTTTCGTTATTGGGATTTTATGAACTCACCATTCCAAATGGCTTGCTCAATTATTTTAATCAAAAAGGGGACGAAAACAAAGGCTATTTGGGATTGATATTTATGGGTTTTACGCTTACGTTGGTTTCATTTTCCTGTACAGTACCCTTTGTTGGCGGCTTGTTGGCAGCCACCACACAAGGCAGTTGGTCGTGGCCCATCTTAGGGATGTTGGCGTTTAGCATTACCTTTGCACTGCCCTTTGTCCTGTTTGCCATGTTTCCGCATTGGTTGTCTGCCCTGCCCAAATCGGGTTCTTGGATGAATACCGTAAAAGTGGTACTCGGTTTTGTGGAATTGGCAGCGGCCATTAAGTTTTTCTCGAATGCAGATTTGGTTTTAGGTACATTTTGGCTTTCACGTCCTTTGGCCATTGTGTTGGCAGGGATTGTTTTCTTGCTAACAGCCTTGTTTTTAATGGGTTGGTTACGCTTGCCTCATGCACAAGTAGGCGAACGTATCTCCCCTTTCCGTTGGGTGGGAGCCTTGGCTTTTGCGGGGCTTTCGGTCTATTTGTTTTCGGGTATCAATGGGACCCCACTTCCAATTTTCGATCCGTATTTACCTCCGGCTTTTGTAGCGACCCAAAAAACTGCTACAACCACAAAAACCGCATCGCTTGAGGATGTGCATGGATGGATTGGCAATGACCGCCATCCTGCCGAAAAAGCCAAATCGGAGGCATTTAGGTTAGCAAAGACAACCGGGAAGCCCGTCTTTATTGATTTTACGGGCTATACCTGTACCAATTGCCGACAAATGGAGGCCAGTGTATTTCCTCAACCCGCTGTGGAGAAACGATTCAAGGAAAAATATGTACTCCTCCGCCTTTATACCGATGATGATGCCGAAGGACCAATGATGCAACAATACCAACTGGCCATGACTGGGACCGTTGCCTTACCAACGTATGCCATCGTAACACCCGATGGAAAACTCCTCCGCCAATGGAGTGGCCTTGCTGATTTGGACACCTTTGTGGCATTCTTAGATGGAACCCCTTTACGTTCTTCCTGACTGACAAGTACCATGCACCGATATCCTTTCAAAATATCCAATCGCAGTGGAGACCCGCTCTTTGGTGACATGACCCTTCCCGATGGTGTTGGACCTTTCCCCGTTTTGGTTTTTGTACACGGCATCAAAGGGTTCAAAGATTGGGGATTCTGGCCCTTCTTGGCTGAATGGCTTGCTGAAGAGGGCATTGCTTCTATTGCCTTTAACCTATCGTTTAATGGCATGGGTGCGGAAAATATGACAGAATTTACGCGCCTCGATTTGTTTGAACAAAATACCCTTTCCCGTGAATTAAGCGATGTTGCCGATATGCTCGCCGCCATCCGAAATGGCTTGGTGGGACGTGGGCAATTGGATGCGCACCGCATGGGCTTGCTGGGGCATTCCCGTGGGGGAGGGGTGGCCATTATTACCGCTGCCGAGCAAGCCGATACCCTGAAATGCTTGATTACATGGAACAGTGTCGCTGATTTTTTTCAACGGTTTAAACCCAATATGATTCAAGACTGGGCAGAAAAAGGGTTTACCGAAATCATGAACGACCGAACTGGACAAAAAATGCGCATGGGAAAAGTGCTGTATGACGATGCTATGGCCCATAAGGAACGCTTGGATCTGCCCAAACAGGCCCAGAAACTTACCTTGATGCCCTGGCTGATTGTACATGCCGAAGACGACAATGTGGTACCGTTTGCACATGCCGTCTATTTATACAACATGGCTGCCCAAAGGCCAAAATTGATAAAAGCGGGCGGCCAACATGGCTTGGGTGGGGCTTTTCCGCAGACCATCCCACTACCTCCGGCATTGGAAAACGTCATTGCAAGAACCGTTGGCTATGCAAAAACATACCTTTAAAGGGTAATTTTAGATAATCTATTATCTACGAATAACGATTAATGGTTAACCTCAATGATCCAACTGACGCGCACGGCGGTGGTACCGTGCAACGATGTTGGGATCGGGAATCAACGACGTGACAGCCTCTTCTTTTCCGGCATAAGGCAAAATGGAAAGTGCGTACCGAATACTTTCTAAGCGTGCCTTTTGCTTGCTATTCGCCTTCACAATCATCCAAGGGCTAAATGAATTATGCGTTTTACTGAACATAAATTCCTTATACTTCGTATAGACGTCCCATTGTTCTTGGGCCTTCATGTCCACTGGGCTGATTTTCCACTGCTTTAATGGGTTGATCATTCGTGACTGGAATCGCTTGAGTTGCTCCTCCTTGGTAATTGAAAACCAGAACTTTATGAGCAATAATCCGTCTTCGTACAACATGTGTTCAAATTCCGGTACTTGTTGCATAAATATGTCATACTGCTTTTGGGTACAAAAACCGTTCACTGGCTCTACTACTGCACGATTGTACCAACTACGGTCAAAAAATACAATCTCGCCACGGTTGGGGATTTGACGTACATATCGCTGGAAGTACCACTGACCACGTTCCTCTTCTGTGGGTTTATTCAGGGCAACCACCCGCATGGCACGCGGATTCAGGTGTTCGGTAAACCGTCGGATGGTTCCCCCTTTGCCAGCGGCATCGCGCCCTTCGAACAAAATGGCCAGCCGAATGCCTTGATCTTGTACCCAGCGTTGCATTTTCACCAATTCAATTTGGAGCCGCTCTAATTCCGCTTCATACTTAATGTCTGTTAGAATCCGTTTTGCATTTGCATTAGGATTGGTTAAGAATGATTCTAATTGTCCTTTGTCTCTTAGGTTTCTTAGTTCTCGTAACGAGATTTTCTCATCCCAAAAAGCAGGTGTGAGGGCTTCTTCAGGAGTATCTATGGCCGAAACCAATTGATCTCCATCCAATGGTAATGTATTTTCGGGTACTCCATTGATTTGTACTTTTTCTGTATGATTGATATTTGGTTCCATAATATTTCTTGCGTTGCGTTAAAAGGAAAAGAGATACTTGTCTCTTTTTAAAAAAACAGTATAAGAAATGAAAATAGAAATACTGTAAGGGATGGTAGGAATGGTATATAGGTGAAATGCGTACCCTTGTAAGGAGGAAGAGGTGAATATCCAAGAGTAGGTTTTCGTGAAAACAAGCAAAGGGCCAAGCTTGCTACTCATGTTTGCTCAACTTCGCAATTTCGCGGTGCATGACATAAAACCAAAGCGGTGGTATAAGGGCAAGAAGCATCATGCCCGGGTATCCAGTGGGCATTTGTGGGCTGTTATCGAAGTGGCGAAGGAGTTGGTATTTTCTGCTGGCAACATAGTGATGATCGGAATGCCGAGATAGCTCCAATAATACCAAACGTCCAATGGGATGATTGGAATTCCAAGAATGAATGGGCAGGACTTTTTCATAGCGAAGACCGGATTTTTCGCGGCGGAGTCCATAATGTTCAATGTAGTTGACGGTTTCGAGGAGCAGGCAGCCAATAGCGGCCCCGCCCAAAAACCAAAACAAGGTCGGAAAGCCAAAATACCCATAAATCAAACCCAATAAACCCAATTGGATTATCTGAAAACGTAACATCTCGTTATGCCAAGTCCAGAAACCCCGTTTTAGCTTTTTTAATCGGACAGTTTCTAAGCGCCAAGCCGAAATCCAACTACCCCAGATGGTACGAAAGTAAAACACATACACCGACTCGCCGTATCTGCTGGAGGCCGGATCTTTGTCGGTGGAGACGTTTTTATGGTGACCTCGGTTGTGCTCAATATAAAAGTGCATGTAGAGCGTTGTGAGTAAGAGGGCCTTACTCATGAATTGCTCGTATTGTGTGCTACGGTGGCCCAGTTCATGTGCGGCATTGATCCCTAGAACACCACATGCCATTCCAAAGGCCGTCATCATCCCAATTTGGGCATAGAGTGGAAGCCCCTCTTGGCCGATCTGGTGCAAAAAATACCCCAAAATTAGGTATTGAACGGGTACAAGACCGTACAGTAGAAAGTCATAGGTGCGGTCTTGTAAAGCCATTTCCTCCTCTATTGCCGATAAATTGGCGGTTGAGCCTGATGTGAACAATTCTAAAAAAGGAATAATTCCGAAAAGTGTAAAGACGGCAAGGAAGGATCCGTAATCCGCCGATGCAAGCGAGCACATAACCACCGCAGGGGTAATGTACACCAATCCGTATTTGACTGCACGCGTGGGCATAGGAATCCGGTTTTTGAAACAAACACCATAAAAAAGCCCTTTTCGGGAAAGGGCTGTAAGCAAAACCCTAAAAGGGATTAATTCGAGCAAATGGCTTTAAGAATATGTCGGCGGTTATCCAACTGGTGTAGCCACTCTGTTTCATCCACCTCATTGTCATCCAGAAAATAAGACCACTCGGCTACGGTCTGATGGTTTAGTACCACTTGGGTGTGCATGTCGGCTACGCGCTTCAAGATTGGAGTTGCGCCCATTTGATGGATGAAGACAATTTTGCAGGCGCCGTCCTGATGTACTTCTTTAATGGAAAGCCAGTTGTCTCCGCAAACATGGCAAGAGAAAAACCGCGTTTCTTGTTCCATTAATGTCTCCGAAAGTGAAGATGAATCCTCGTCTTCGTTGTCCTCCAGATCCTCGTCGCCAAGGTCTGCATCATCATCGAGTTCGAAATCTGCCTGAAGCAGTTCATCTAAACTTAGGCTGTTTTCTGCCTCGTCCTCATCGGCCATCATATCGGCCGTAAAGTCCTCCACATCCCCCAGTTCCACATCTACCGGAACCATACTGAAACAGCCACAGGCTTTACACTTTAGATATTCCATATTTTTAATTGACGTGTTCAGGTTCAGAGCAATGACATAATAGCCTTGGATAGCGATGTACCCAGCCAACCGCATTAAAGTTAAAACGAAAAAAAACATAAATTGGTTTCTGAAAGCGGAATTTTACCCAAAGATTTGATGTTTTCGGGCCCTGCCCTTGTCTAATCGCCCTTTTTTTACTGAATGAGGAGTAAAGTTTTATTGGATTAGGATAAAATCGCAGTGCTAACCTGAAAATGGCAAAGAAGATCCAGAGGTATAGAAATAAACTTGTAGTCTGTGGGCTTAATTCGTAGTTTTAGAGGCCTAATGGTCATCAGCAATACCTACGTATGAAAATAAGTCGTACATTTTTTTGGATGGGGTATCTTTTTTGCCTTATCTCTGGGTTACAAGCACAGTCTATCCCCTTTGTTTTAGATTATCGGCCTTCTGGCATTACCGGATTTGATCCTAAAATCCCGACTCCTGAGTCTATTTTGGGATATAAAGTCGGTGCCAAGCACAGCCGGACGGATGAAGTGGTGCGGTATGCCGAGGCCATCGCAATGGCCAGCAATCGGGTGACGCTCCGAACTTATGGATATACCTATGAGGGCCGCCCGTTAGTTGTGGCCACCATAAGCAGTCCGGCAAATCATGTACGTATAGAAGCAATTCGACAAGAAAACCTGCGATTGGTTCATGAACCTGAACGCATCACCGATGCTGCCTTGAAGCAGATGCCGGCAGTCTGGTATGCAGGGTACTCAGTACATGGAAACGAAGCCAGTGGGACTGATGCCTCTTTGTTGTTTCTGTATTATTTGGCTGCTGGTCAAGGTCCAGAGCTGGAGGCGATATTGGATAAGACCGTCATTTTGTTGGATCCTTGTATGAACCCGGACGGTAGGGCACGATTTGTGGATCATGTAAACCGGATGCGTGGCGCCGTGCCAAACAGCGACCCCCGCGATGCCGAGCACATCGAGCCGTGGCCGGGTGGTAGAACCAACAAATATTGGTTCGACCTGAACCGAGACTGGGTGCTGACAGTGCATCCCGAATCCAAAGGAAGGATTGAAACCTTCTATCAGTGGCGTCCGCAATTACTGACGGATCATCACGAAATGGGGAGCGAGTCCACATTTTTCTTTCAACCGGGTATTCCGGCCAGCACAAATCCACTTACACCAGCAGGGAATGTCACATTGACCGAAAAATTGGCCGAATTTCATGCCCGTTTTTTGGACCAAATTGGTTCTCTATATTTTACCAGGGAGAATTTTGACGATTATTATTATGGTAAAGGTTCTACCTTTCCAGATATCAACGGAGCAGTGGGCATCTTGTTCGAGCAGGCATCAAGCCGGGCATTATCACGGGAGACGGCTTCTGGAGAATTGCATTATGCGCAAACCGTGCTGAATCAGTTTGTTGCATCTTTGTCTTCAATGACGGGACTTAGCGCTATGCGCGAGGACTTTTTACGTCATATGCGTGGATTTTATCGGGAAGCAAAAGAGGTAGGAAAAAACAATTCGGTAAAGGCGTATGTCTTGGATGATAGCCGTTATCCCAGCCGAACAATGGAGTTGGTAAACATGTTGCTACGCCATCAGGTGGTCATTCATCGGCTGAAGGGAAGTGTGGGTGACATCAAAAGTGGCTACGTGATTCCCATGGAGCAAACCCAAGCTCGCTTATTGAAAGGCATCATGGAAAAGACCACCCAATTTCGGGATTCCCTGTTTTATGATATTTCTACTTGGACGATGCCATTGGCTTTTGCGGTCCCATATCAGGAATTAACCTCTGGCGTAGCTTCGTTATTGGGTGATCGGATACAAGAACCTCTCCGAAAAACGGGGCAGATATGGGGACGTTTAGCCAATGCGTATGCTTATTTGCTTCCTTGGGGAGATTACCATACGCCGAGGGCCTTGTACCAATTGCAACAAGCAGGCATACAGACACGGATGAGCAAAATGCCGTTTACCTTGGAGGTTAATGGAAAAAAGCAAGCCTTTGAACGCGGAACCATTGTGATTCCAGTAATGGGCAATCAAGGCGGCCTACTTATGGGTAAATTGAGATCTATTGCCGAAGCCGAGGGCGTAAATTTTTATGTCGCCGAGACAGGATATACGCCAGATGGTCCGGATTTGGGAAGTGGGAATATGCCAGTCTTGTCTAAACCAACCATAGGTCTTTTTATAGGCAGCGGAATCAATAGCAACAATGCAGGAGAGGTATGGCACTTAATCACGGAACGTATGAAAATGCCTGTTTCGTTGCTGGAAACCAACGACCTGAATCGGTTGGATTTAAACCCATATAATGTACTCATTCTTTCGGAGGGAACATACCCAAATGGTGCAGCCGAAAAGTTAAAAACCTGGCTCGCAGAAGGGAATACCCTCATTGCCCTTCAAGGTGCGGCACAATGGGCCATCCGGAGTAACTTAACCGACGAAAAAATAAAAGAACCTAAGCCCTTAGATTTGCGGAATGTGCCCTTTGAAAACTTGTCGCGTACTCGTGGGGCACAAAACATTGCAGGGGCTATTTTTGAAGCAAAACTCGATCTGACGCACCCGTTAGCCTTTGGTCAGAACGAGAAAATGGCTTTTTTCAAGTCTTCAGAAACCTTGTATCAGATATCTGCTGTCCCAGGTGCAACCGTTGCCCGATATACCGATCAGCCCTATATCAGTGGATATGTCTCCGATGAAATGTTGCAGGAGATAAAAGGAACGGCTGCGTTGATTTCTAGAAAAAGCGGAAGGGGGAATGTGATACTTTTTGCCGATAATCCAAATTTTAGGGCATTTTGGTATGGAACGAATGGCCTGATGCTTAATGCCATATTTTTAGGTAGAATATATTGAACCGACGAGGCCGGATAATGGAAAACCCTCCTGCATACCCCCATGTTCCGCTGGCGTTTGAGCGTCTGCCAGAGGCCGAGATGACAAGACGCGCATTGGATTTTTTTCAATGGATGAACAAACGCCGGTCGGTACGCTTTTTCTCGGATGCCTCCGTACCGCGTGTCTGTATTGAACAGGCCATCCAGACAGCGGGAACTGCGCCAAGTGGCGCCCATCGGCAGCCATGGAAATTTGTGGCCATTTCAAATGCTTCGCTCAAGCATCAACTTCGCATGGCAGTCGAGGCCGAGGAACGTCGGTCATACGAATCGCGTATGCCTCAAGAGTGGTTGAAGGCTTTGGCTCCTATTGGCACCAATTGGGAAAAACCCTTTCTGGAGCAAGCGCCTTGGTTGGTCGTTTGCTTCGAGGAAATACATGGCGTAACACCTGACGGTGGAAAACAAAAAAATTACTATGTCCAGGAGAGTTGCGGAATTGCCTGTGGTCTATTCATTGCTGCGATTCATAACATGGGGTTGGCAACCCTAACCCATACCCCCAGTCCTATGGGTTTTTTGAGCACCTTGCTAAGAAGACCTGCAAACGAACGCCCCTTTATGTTGTTTCCGGTAGGGTATCCGTCTCTGGATGTCAACGTCCCAGATTTTACTCGAAAACCGCTCTCTGAACTATCTATTTGGTACGAATAACAACCTATTTACCCTCTAAATCCTTGATTATCATGTTTAAAAAAACTGCTCTACTTTTCTTAGTGGCTTTCTGGACCATGGCCTTTGTGTCGGCGCAAGATGCACCCATTAGCGTAAAAAAAGGCGCTAAATATACCTATGATGTCAATTTTGGTGGGACAAAATATCAGTTCATTATGGAGATTACCGGGGCCGATAAATCGGTGGAATACAAGTGGAATATGACATTAGGCCCACAATATAAAGGGCATGTGTCGCTTAGAATACCTGCGATGAATAAGGCGATGGCTTTAGATAATTTTTATAATCCGGGTAATAAGAAACTAGAAGATTTTACCGCCGGATTTATTTCTCGCGAAGCATATGAGTTGTTCACAAAGGGGAAAACGATTCAATTTAATGCGGGATCGGGTAAAAAAAAGTTTACAGCCCAGCCAACAACCGAAGTTACCACATTTAAAATGGGAGACAAAGTATTAGATGCCCTTTATGTGGTCAGCGAGGATGGAAAAGAAAAACTTTGGATTACCAAAAATGACCAGCATCCACTTATTCTTAAAATGGAAATTGGTTGGACAATTTCGCTCAGTAAAATTGAGTAAATTGGGAATATCCTCCAATATTGGGCAGATGCAAATAAACTAAAAGACACATTTGTAATGGGTGTATTTCCAAAATGCCAATAGATATACCACACACTTAGATTAGGTGACATCTTTGTCTATCGTTGAGTAAGTTGTGACATGAACCAGATGGCCCTTACGGCAGCATAAATACGTTAAAAAATCCCGTAGAGGCGACACCATAGGAGAACCCATCTCATTGGCATAAAAGGTGAGATAGGTGTTTACGAGGTACTTTGGGAAGTTTTTAAATGCACCCAGAAAAGGCTTTATTTTTTGAAGAAATAAAAAACACCCTATTTTACGAAATAGGGTGTTTTACAAACTGTATTGAGCACAAGTTTATTATTCTTCATCCTTGATCTTTTCAGCCGAGGCAATGACTTTTTCCTGTTCATTACGTGGCATATTTTCATAAGAATGGAATTGCTCCTTATGAATGCCTCGTCCTTGTGTAATGGAGCGCAAATCCGTAGAATAATGATAGAGTTCGGATTGAGGGATCAGGGCAGTAATGGCTTGTAGTGCCCCAACTGATTCCATGCCCAGAATACGTGCCCGGCGAGTATTGAGATCTCCCATCACATCCCCCATGAAAAGATCCGGAATGGTCACAGTTACCTCGTGAATAGGCTCCAGAAGTACAGGTTTTGCCGCATTGAAAGCCTGAATAAAGCACATCTTGGCCGCTGTCTTAAAGGCATTTTCGTTCGAGTCCACGGCGTGCATACCACCATAATGGATCACGACCCTTACATCACCCACCGGATATCCGGCGAGCGGGCCAGTTTGGAGGCGTTCGCTCACGCCCTTTTGGATGGCGCCAAAGAAGCGACGCATGTCTATCACCCCGCCCACAATTGCATCTATAAATTCAATTTTAGAGCCCCACGCAGTTTCGATCACCGCCACATTTCGGGGCTGGATGTCTGCTGGTGGGATAAATTCGCCCATTAGCGGCTCTACAAGCATCGAAATATCTGCAAATTGGCCTGCCCCTCCTGTTTGTTTTTTATGGCGGTACTGGGCCCTTGCTTGAACGGTCACGGTTTCGCGGTATCCTACTTTGGGTTTCTTAAACTGAATGGCCACCTTAAACTGGTTTAATAAGCGTTCTTTGGCCACATCTAAGTGCATATTGCCTTGTCCGCCGAGTAAGGTTTGGCGGAGATCGGCATCATGAATAACCACCAACGACGGGTCTTCTTCGTGCAGGCGGTGTATGCCTTGCGCCAACTTGTCTTCCTCGCCTTGTTTAAGGGTAACCACCGATTCCACAAAGCGCGGGTTGGGGAAGCTGATGGGTTGGATTTCGTAGTCAGTGCCTTTTGCTCTTAGGGTATTGTTGGTATGGGTATTTCTAAGCTTAACCACGGCTCCAATATCCCCTGCCACGATCTTTTGTACGGTATCCCGTTGTTTGCCGTTCAAAGAATAAATTTGTCCTAACCGTTCAAGTTCACGGGTTTGGGCATTTTCGAGGTCCATTCCGGTTTCGATGGTACCATGATAGACGCGGAAGAAAGAGTATTCGCCCACATGCTCTTCTGCCATGGTACGGAAAATGAAAGCAACGGGTACTCCGTTGGATTCCGGCATAATGGGATTGCCGGAGGCCATTGGTGGAGGAGGCATTTCGGATGGGCGCGGACAGGTTTTGTCCACAAATTGCATAAAGCGCGTAATGCCAATGTTGTGTTTGCCGCTACAAACAAAAACGGGAAATAATTCACGTTTTAGCATAGATTTGTGCAACCCTTCGCGCATTTGGTCTTCAGTGAGCGTACCTTCTTCAAAATATAGCTCCATCAATCCTTCGTCATTCTCAGCAATACTCTCAATTAATTCATTGTGGAGCTTTTCCGCCCGTTCTTTGAACTTTTCTGGGATGTCCTGAACGACCATCTCCCGAGAACCAACGGGAAAAGTGATATACTTCATGAGCAGCACATCAATAATGGAGCGGGTTCCTTGTCCAGCCGCTACTTGAACCACTGCAGCCCCTCTTCCGAATCGCTCCTGAATTTCGGCAATACGGGCTTCAAAACTGGACTCCTCCTTGTCTAAGGCGTTAATCAAGAACATACTGGGCGTTTGGAAGTCTTTTGCAAATTGCCAAGCGGCTTCGGTCCCTACTTGTACACCTGTGACCCCATCAATTACAAATACAGCAGTATCAACTACTTTAAGGGCGGCGATGACCTCGCCGGTAAAATCCAAATAACCAGGTGTATCAAAAATATTGATCTTGTGCTCTTGCCATTCCGTATGAAGGATGGAAGTAAAAATAGACATTTGGCGATCTTGTTCGCTTTTGTGATAATCGCTCACGGTATTGCCCTCTTCCACGGTTCCCATCCGGTTGATTACCCCTGCATTAAAAAGCATGGCCTCTGCAATGGTGGTTTTGCCACTTCCCGAGTGCCCAACCAAGGCAATATTCCGTGTATGATCTGCATCATAGACTTTCATAAGATCGTTTCTCCTTTACTGGGTGAAATGAATTGAAAACGCTATCAATCATCTAATTCATGAAGCACCTGCAAGATACAACCCCCTATCAAAATATCAAGTCCCAGTTTAAAACTTACGCCAAGACCCGATAGATTTTTGGTTTATTACGTATCTTTCATGGAATCTCTTAGAAGTCATGCCCACAATTTTAGCCATCGAAACGGCAACAACCCTTTGTAGTGTTGCTTTGGTTGCAGAACAGCACGTATTGGCAGAGCTAACGCTGAACCAACCGCGTAGCCATGCCACCCATTTGCCAGATATGATTCAGCAGGTGGTACACTTCTCCGGTCTTGAGTGGAAAGACTTAGAAGGCATTGCTGTTTCCATGGGGCCAGGCTCCTATACCGGGCTTCGAATTGGGGTCTCGGCTGCCAAAGCAGTTGCTTTTGCCCATGAGAAGCCGCTGGTGGGTGTTAATACCTTGCGGGGCTTGGCCCAGTTGGTGCATCCATTTATGGCTGAGGGCGATACGGTGTGTTCTTTCTTAGATGCACGCCGCGACGAGGTCTATGCCGCCGCTTTCATGAAGAAGGACAATCTTTTGGAGTGGGAAAAGGAGACTACCGCTTTGGTGACCGCCGAGCTGAAAGACTGGTTCACACCAGAAAGGCATGCACCAAAGAACTCGGTCTGGCTCGTTGGGGATGGTGCAAGAAAGTGTTTAGAACCCTTGCAGGTGGCTGGTTGGGAAGGGCATCTTACCTTGTTACCCGAATCAGCCTTCTTCCCAACCGCACGGGCCATTGCCCAATGTGTAACTGTTCTGACCCCAGAAGATGTTCAAAATGTAAGGGATCTGGAACCTTTTTACTACAAAGCCTTTGTTGCCGCCAAGCCCTCTCGCACCATTCGCGAGCGAACACCACAAAACTGATCAACCTACAACCTCATAACCAAAACACACTCATGGCCACTTGGTTTAGCCGGAAATCAACAGGCATCAGCCCCGCAAGCACCAAAACCATTGACGCTCCAGAAGGATATTGGAAGAACTGTCCTTCTTGTAATGAAGTATTGAGCCAGCGACAACTCACCAACGAATGGCATGTTTGCCCTAAATGTGGTTTTCACATGGGCTTGGATAGCGAAGGGTATTTTCAGATGTTGTTTGATGATGGAGTTTTTGACGTTTTTGATACCCATCTGAGTGCATTGGATGTTCTCGAATTTGTAGATCGGCAACCCTACCATAAACGGATTGTAGCCGCGAAAGCGAAAACTAATCTGACAGATGCCGCCCGCGGCGCTTTTGGAACCATTGGAGGAATACCCGTATCAGTAGGCTGTATGGATTTTTCCTTCATTGGAGGTTCTATGGGATCTGTAGTCGGAGAAGTCCTGACACGTGCTATACGTCGCGGTGTAGAACGAAAGTGTCCAGTGATCATTATTTCGCGTTCAGGGGGGGCAAGGATGCAAGAGGCCTCGTTGAGCCTCATGCAATTGGCTAAAACCAGTGCCAACTTGGCGGTACTGGCCGAGCATAAATTGCCTTATATTTCGGTTATTGCGGATCCAACCACAGGAGGCGTTTCTGCTTCGTTTGCCATGCTGGGCGATGTGAATATCGCAGAGCCAGGCGCCTTAATCGGGTTTGCCGGCCCCCGTGTGATCCGCGAGACCATTGGTCAAGATTTGCCAGAAGGTTTTCAGCGCTCGGAGTTTTTGTTGGAAAAAGGTTTTTTGGATGATGTGGTGGACCGTCGTAACCTGAAGTCGTACTTGGCAAATCTTTTTAAGTTGATAATGGAACCTGCTGTATAAAATCAAGACCGACTCAAAGCTAAAGGTATGTGATTAAGGTTTACATAGTAAATACAGAAAATATATGCCAAGTAAATAAATTAGGTCCGTATAAACTTTGTTTGCTATTTTCACAACCAAATACTTTAGAAAGTAAAAATGCCAAGCAGGCAATATCATCAAATAAACACAAAAAAAATGAACAAAATCATCATAGGATTCTTCGCCTTATCAATAAGTGTGATTGGTGTCTTTGCACAACATGATATTGGTCCTCGGTTGGTTATGGACGTTGATTATATTGATTATGGTAAGGTAAGACAAGGTTCAAACCCCTATCGAACATTTACAATTAAGAACATAGGTGTCCAACCTTTGTTAATCAAGTCTATACGGTCAAGTTGTGGATGTTTGGTTGGCACGGGGCCTACAGAACCGATACTGCCTGGGATGTCCGCGGAGTTTAAGGTACGGTACGATACCCAACGGGTAGGGCCTTTCACCAAGGTGATTACCCTTACAACCAATGAGAAAATAGAGCTGCATACATTAGATGTGAAAGGGAATGTAATACCTCTTCCATCTGGAAATACGACGCCTGTACTCATTAGGCCGAATAATTAAGCTTTATAAATAAAGGAGCTTATAGGGTTGACCGTATGATTTCATTTTTTATAAAAAACATACACCAGCAATGGCCACGGTTTCTTTTCGCATTCCTTATTGCTCCGGTTATGGTTCATGCCCAGTCCCCAGATTTTCCGAATAAGTGGGTCGGGACATGGAAAGGTAAGATGTACATCTATGGACATGGGCAGTTAAGGGATTCTGTGCAGGTCGAGATGCACATTCGGCCTCTTATGGAACCCAATAGGTGGCAATGGAAAACCACGTACCTATCCACCCAAAATCCGATCACAAAAGATTATATACTCAAAGTTGTAGAAGCTACGAAGGGGCATTTTCAGGTGGACGAAGGGGATGGCATTGTACTAGATGCATTTTTGTTTGGAGGAAAGTTATTCCACCTGTTTGAGGTCAAGGGCCTATACTTAACAGCGACATATGAAATGCGCGAAAATAGGTTGCTTTTTGAGATTACTTCTGGAAAACGTCTAAACACCACGGGCGGCGATGTCACAAACTACTCCGTTCAAAATCTCCAAAGAAGTATGCTCCAAAGACACAACGAGTAATAAACGAAGTGGTGATACCATAAAAAAAGCGCGAACTTCTTATCATTCGCGCTTACTGTTGTGTGCCGAAGGGGGGACTCGAACCCCCACGGTAATTGCTTACCGACGGATTTTAAGTCCGTTGCGTCTACCATTCCGCCACTTCGGCTAAACAGGACTATTAATGTAAGGAACCTCGGCAAAGAAATCAATCGTGAAGATGTTAATTTTCTACTTTTGACCGTATCTTAGAGAAAAAGTGCTGTCATGAAGTCTGATCAAGCTGCCATTATGGCTTCGCTGCGTCGTCATTTGGCGCCATTTGTAGAACGGGCCTACGCACCCTATTCCCAAAAAAAACAGGCTGTTATCCTGCAACTTTCGGATGGGAGTTGGGTGGCGGGATCGCGGGTGGAAAATGCGTCCTATTCGCTGGTCATTCCAGCGGCCATTAATGCTTTTTCTACCGCTGTTGCGATGGGTCGCAAAGATGTTGTTGCTATGGTGGCGAGCGATCCTATTGAACGCGAGGACATGCTTTATCTAGAACGGGCGATGGGCGTTTCGGTGTCTTTAATCTGTGAAGACGTATTGTTGTTGGGGACCGCTAGGCAACTGCTTAAACCAACAGAGCCTCTCATTCCTTATTATCCGGTCAATATTCAACGAAGGGAAGATGGGCTTCGTTCGGCAGGTTTTGCAGCACAACAAGCGCTTATTCCAGAATCTTATTTTCCTGTTGGATGTGTCGTTCTGAGCAAAGATGGTTATATGTGGCCGGGTTGTAATGTGGAATCATCAGACTGGCAGCGTGTCATTTGTGCAGAGCGGAATGCGCTTGGGACGGCCATAACTTATGGATTTAAAAACTGGTCTGTCATGTACCTGAGTTGTCCTAAAGATCCGTCAGGCACTCCTTGCGGGGCATGTCGCCAAGTGATGATAGAATTTGCGCCAGATATGGAACTTGTTATGGACCGGGGCTTAGAAACTCCTTTTGTAATAAAGGTACGGGATTTGCTGCCCTTTTCGTTTACCGGCGATACCCTTAAAAGCGAAGGAACGTCGTTCTAATAATTAAAAAAGAATGCGCTGCCTGATCCCCATGCGACGCCCACTCCTGAACTGAACTTGCCTGCATGAGCCTTACGTTTGGCCTTTCACCTTGGGTATTGATACCCGCATTACTGGTAGCCGCAGCCCTCACATGGTGGACGTATGGGCGTAGCCGTCCTGTACTTCCACTACCAAAACGGCTCTTATTATCTGCATTGCGTTTTCTGACGCTGGCCATTGTCTTGGTCTTGCTTTTTGAACCTATTCTGCGCATGATTCGGGAACTCCCAAAACGCCCTGTGGTTGCATTTCTGGTAGATACCTCTAAAAGTGTAGGATTGCGAGAGAAAGAACTTCGATCGGCGCTTCAAAAATTAAACTGGCGAGAGTTGGACGCCACCATAAAAGTTTATACGTTCGACTCTGCGACGAAGCCGCAGGTATTAGAAAAATTGCCCCAAACCCCTCTTCGCGGCGAACGGACGGATTTTTCTACGGCACTTGTCAAAATACGGGAAGAGTTGGGGGATGACAATTTGGGTGGTGTGGTCATTCTATCGGATGGGCAGTACAACACAGGGCGCAATCCTATATTTCTGGCAGAACGATTTCCAGTTCCAATCCATACCGTTGTCGTGGGAGACTCCACCCGTTCTCGTGATGTCCAAATTCGGAAAGCAATTACCAATGAATTTGCGTACCTCAACACCCTTGTGCCCGTACAGGTTGGGGTTCGTAATGATGGTTATGATGGCCAAACGGCAACCATTACCCTAACAGATAATGGACGGATGGTTGGGAGTACCACCGTCAAATTGGTAGCTGGGCAGGAGGTTACCTCCGAGGTTTCCTTCCAGCCGTCTCAATCGGGGTTACGACGATTAACGGCATCCGTCACCCGGTTTGATGGTGAATTGACCCACGAAAACAACCAAACCACGGTGGCAGTTCAGGTAATGGATAATAAATTGAGGGTCTTATTATTAGGTGGTGCGCCAAGTCCAGACCTTTCTGCACTCCAACAGGTCTTGTTGAGTGATCCTAATTTGGAGGTTTCGCAACTGGTACAAAAAGCGCCCGGACAATATTATTTTGGTGGTTTTCCGGATAATTTTTCTAGTTATGATTTGTTAATTCTGCATGGCTATCCTGGGCCGGGTACTTCGGCAGCCGAAGTCCAAAAAGTGGCCAATGCCGCCCGTGAAGGCAAGCCGTTGTTCTTTTTTCTGAGCCAACAAACCAATCTTGGATTGCTTCGTGACGGATTGGGCGAGGTTCTGCCCGCCAAGCCGTCGGTGGTTCGGAATACCCACATTGAGTCATTCTTTAGCCCATCTGCGGGGGGAGCAGTTCATCCGGTACTTGAAATGGAAACGCCTAAAACGGATTTGTGGAAGCAACTACCGCCTTTATTGTTTAATCAAAGCAGGTGGGAATTGGCGCCGGAAGCCCGAATATTGGCCTCGCCCCAGATCAATGGGGTAGTATTGCCAGATCCGTTGTTGGCGGTTCGATCGCGGGGAAAAATTCGATCTGCAACTTTATTGGGTGCTGGAATTTTTCGTTGGCGGAGTTTACCCGAAGATTTAGATGCCTTGAAAGAGTTTTTACCGAATCTTACCCTGAATAGCTTGCGCTGGGTAACCTCGCGTCAAGACGACAAGCCCGTTCGGGTGCGGTCAACGCGCACCCTGTATGGAAGTGGTGAAGCCGTGCAGTTTTCGGGTCAGGTTTTTGATGAAAGCTTGAATCCCATTGATCGGGCATTGGTACAGTTGACCATTTTAGGGCCAGATGGGGATGAGATCCCGCTGACATTGGGCGGATTGGGTAGTGGGCGTTATTTTGGGGATGCTGGCACGCTCCCACCTGGTAGCTACACCTATCGGGCAACGGCAAAATTGGGAGAACAGACATTGGGTTCGGATGCTGGAGCTTTTGCCGTGGGAGCCTTAAGCTTGGAATTTCAAGAAACTGCTGCAAATGCAGGCTTAATGCGAGGGTTGGCACAACGCTCTAACGGACTTTTTTCTCATGCAAAGGATGCAGGCTCCTTCATCCAGCGCCTAAAAGAATCTGGTAAAATAAAACCAACTTTTTCTAAGCAAGAAACTGATTTGGAACCATGGACGTTGTGGTGGCTCTTGCTTACCCTTGTCTCGCTCCTCTCGGTTGAGTGGTTCCTGAGAAAACGCAATGGCCTTTTATAACATTTTCGCTTAATCTTATAAGATTTTGGATGTTGAATGGACATCAAAGAGCGTAATATAATTTCCCCTTGATTTATCGAGAAGTTGAATGGATGATTTTTTATGGCTACAAAGCCGATATCTAACGCTTCAATCCGGCACTACCGGTCTATCTTTTGATGCACTCAGCCGTTTTTCTGAACCGCTATGGGTGTTTTATGGTTTGGAAAAATCCGCCGTTCTGGATGAACTAGAATATACTGAGGATTTGGATTTGATGGATACAGCCGTTTCCATTATGGAATCTGCACGTCTTTTCTGGGCCTATTTCCGAACACCGAAGGAAAAAAAAGCCGAGACGCTGGGAATATTGGAAGACCGGATGTTGGGTGAAATGCCGGAACCAGAAGATCAGGAGGATTTTCGGGAACTGGTAGAAAAAATGGAAGCGGGGTTTAAACGGTTTTCCAAAACTGCCATTCAGCAGGCAGAGGAAAATAGTGGATATAAAACCCAAACATTTCAACAAGTCATTGAAGCCTTAGAGGCCGATCAACCAACGCCAGCGACTACCGAAATCTTTCTAGCGGATGATGATGACGTCATGACACAGTCGCCCGATGTACTCGCTCGGTTTGCGGCTCCGTTGCTGGAAAAAATTGACCCCTCAGACCCCGACGCCTTTGATGAATCTTTTAGCAAAGCCGCCGATTATTGGGAATACGCCCGATCACCAGAATCCGAAAAACCTCGGATTTTAATGGTGCTGAAACGTAAATATGCCAAAAGACCAGAAGAGTTGGCTTTGATTGAAAACGAAGCTCAAATGATGAGCGAGCAATTTGTCCGAATGTTTTCTGCAAAATAGACCATGCACAAAACCATCGCTTTTCCCGAGTTGGTTCTGCCGGACTTTTCGGTTTTCCCGAAAGGGGTCGGCAGTTTTAATTTTTTGTCTGGTGTCCGAAGACACCTTCACCAATACCCCGAATTGGGCTTTCATGAAATGAATACCGCCCAGTTCCTACGAGGTGTCCTGTGTCAAGCGGGTTTAAAACCAAGTGCCCCTCTTGGGAAAACGGGTTTCTTTGTGGACATTGAGGGGTTACCAAATGGGCGTGCGGTGGGTTATCGGGCAGATATGGATGCTCTTCCTATCCAAGACCTAAAAAAGGTACCATACGCATCAAAAACAAGTGGCAAGGCCCACTTATGTGGTCATGATATCCATAGTACAGTTGCCGTAGGGGTGGCTTTGGCACTTCTGGCACGCCGTGCGTCTTTTCGTGGGAAGGTTCGGGTTTTTTTTCAGCCTGCCGAAGAAACCTCGCCCAGTGGCGCACCGCTAATGATTCGTGATGGTGTGTTGGAGGGTTTAGAGGCTGCTTTTGCCTTACATGTAGATCCTACCTTGCCCACAGGTATATTTGGTCTTAAAGCGGGGGCTTCTACTGCTGCTGCCGATACCTTTCAGGTGCGGGTTTCTGGTGAAAAAACGGGCCACTCCGCACGCCCTCATGAATCCGGGGATCCGGTTTGGATTATTACCCAAATCATGAATGCTTTATACCAATTGGTGGGACGTATTACCGACAGCAGAAATCCGGCTGTTCTGACCATTTGCACCCTCGAAGCCGGCAAAGCCTTGAATGTCATCCCTAAAACAGCCTCTTTTGGCGGAACCTTGCGGGTGGCAGACCAGCAAGACCGCTTTAAACTTCGTCAGCACCTGATACAGACTGTAGAACAGATTGGAACATTGTACGGTGCTATCCCCGAAGTGTCATATCAGTTTGGTGCACCAGCGGTTATAAATGACCCTGGATTGCACCAAGTGGTCTCGGAAACAACCAAGCGGCTTTTTGGGAGCGAGGCCATTTTTAAGATCCCACGTCCAAGTATGGGTGCAGAAGATTTTTCACATTATGGCGAATATCTACCCATTTATTTGGTACGCCTAGGAACCCAAAGCAGTGCATCAACAGCATATCCGCTACATGATGCCCGTTTTGATGCGGATGAGCACGCGCTTCAGCCAGCCATTGAATTGATGACCGCAAGCCTGATTCATTTTCTGGAATCTTAGCAACATCATTCGGGATTTTCCTCAAACACCCCTATATTAGCACTTCTCCCAACATGGAATGGGGTGTCCTGATTGCTCTAAGGGCTTTCCAAGGCCCAGAAACCTACGATCATGAAGCGTTTTATATTTCTTCTGCTGGGGCTGGCGTGCATCTTGCCCGTAAAAAGTGTTGCGCAAGCCGTTCCCTTACCACTTGAGGTTGTCATTAACGAAATCCACTACAATCCATTAGGTTCGGATGACTTGGAGTTTCTGGAATTGTACAACGTTTCCAATAAGACCTTTGATCTGAAAGACTTTCGGTTTAAGGACGATACGGCTACCATCCGCACCATTATCGGTACCTCCACGTTACTGCTACCAGGCGCTTATGTAGTTCTGGCAAAAGACGGTACGTTGTTTCCAACTGCCTACCCAACTGCAAAAGCCATTATTCCACCTTCGTGGCCAGCGCTCAATAACGATTCCGAAGTGGTGACACTGCTTTATGGAAATACAACCATAGACCAAGTATCGTACCGTAGTTCATGGGGAGGGACAGACGTTTCATTGGAGCGGGTTGACCCTAACAGCGCTTCGAACAATGCGGCTAACTGGGGTTCTTGTACAGATCCGGCAAAGGCCACTCCCGGTAAACAAAACAGCATTTATAAACCTGATGTGGAGCCGCCGAAGGTGTTAATCGCTCGGCAAACTACCAACACTACCGTACAGGTCGTTTTTAATGAACCATTGTTGGCCACATCGGTACAGCCTACTGGTTTTCGATTGGGTGGTGTTGCGCCTAATGCTGCTGCTCTCAGTACAGACGGGCTTTCGGTTATCCTCACATTTACCAATGTGACTACAGGAATGCTGACCATCACTGGCGTGCAAGACTTGGCCAAGAATGCCGTTTCCACCCTTCAAGTGGTTCTTGCAAGATTCCCACAGCCCGGCGAACTCCTCATCAATGAAATCATGTTCGATCCCTTGGCCGACACGAAGGACAGTATTCCGGATCAAACCGAATATTTTGAATTGGTAAATATTTCTACTGCGGCTTTGGACATCACAAATTTATTCTGGACCAATGCGCCGGATGAAAATGGTAAAGCGGATACCATTCGGGTCTCGGTTGGAAATCGTTCTGTGGCGCCGGGTGGTTATGTGGCCATTTCTTCAGAGCCTGGCTTTAATGCGGCAGCCCCTGCCAGTACCTCGAAATTGGCGAAGGCATTTGGGGGGATTTTATTTGATGATCCCAGTATCACTTTTGTACCCATAGACAGGACTTCCCTTAGCCTGACCAATTCTGGGGAAACAATCCGTTTGCATCGCTCCGATAAAACCGTTCTGGACGAAGTGTCCTATTTGCCGGAATGGCATAATCCAAATATGTTGGTGACCAAAGGGGTGGCACTGGAGCGTATAAGTCCTTCGACAACTTCCAATAAGGCAAATAATTGGACAAGTAGTGCCGGACTTCAAGGAGGGACACCCGGTAAGCAAAACAGTGTGTACACCGCTGGAGAAGTGCCACAAAATAGCGGGAAGATCAGTGTTCGTCCTTCCCCATTTTCTCCCGATCAGGATGGCAAAGATGATGTTGCCGCCATTTCATATAAACTTATCACCACTACTTCGTTGATTCGTGTGCGCATTTATGACAGCACAGGACGTCTGGTGCGCACTCTTGAAGAAGCTGTACTCGGTACACAAGAAGGAACCCTATTCTGGGATGGGCTGGATGAGGCGGGACAATCGCTTCGGGTTGGCATCTACATTGTCCTCTTAGAGTCTGTAGATCGTAGTACGGGTACAACGGAGGCCTATAAGGCACCAGTAGTATTGGCCCGGAAATTCTGATCAACCCTTCATAGGCCATAGAACGACTTTACAATTTCGTTCGGAACCCATTCGGGTAAGGCTGGTTAGAGGGCTAAATTAAACAACCAAGCCGAAATTTAAAAAAATGAGTACCGTAATTGCAGATGCTCCAATCAGAATAACTACCAAGGCCGCCGAAGAAATCCGGAAAATCTTGGTAACCAAGCAAATCCCAGAAGGATATGCCCTACGTGTCGGGGTTAAAGGTGGAGGATGCTCCGGCATGTCGTATGTGTTGGGGTTTGACAAAAAAAAGGAGTTTGACCAATTGTTTGAAATAGAAGGCATTCAGGTGCTGATGGATAAACGCCACGGTTTGTACCTCATAGACACCACGGTGGACTATCATGATGGGCTTAACAATCGAGGGTTTATTTTTGATAATCCAAATGCCACCGCAACATGTGGTTGTGGCTCCAGCTTCTCTGCCTGAGCGTGCAGATACGGGGCTAATGTGCTAAAGGAGCGGTCGCAGTTGCCGATGCTCCTTTTTTTCAACAAACGGTGTTTTTTTTGGTTTTCCGTTTGTTATTGGACAGATCGTTTTGTAAGATAAACAGACCACTTAAACCGCAATCATGCGGTGACACCAACATGGAAGGAAATTTTTCAAATAGGGTTCGGGATGTCATTTCATTCAGTCGGGAGGAAGCCATTCGATTGGGACATGACTATATTGGGACCGAACACCTGCTTTTGGGCATCATCCGAGAAGGAGAAGGCATCGCCATCAAAATCCTTCGGAACTTAGGATGTGATTTACATCGGCTGCGCCTTGCCATCGAAGATACGGTACGGGCTTCTGGCGGGACGCTCACAGCAGGCAACATCCCGTTGACAAAACAGGCCGAAAAAGTTCTGAAAATCACCTACTTAGAGGCCAAACTCTATAAAAGTGAAGTCATTGGTACCGAACATTTATTGCTCAGCCTGCTTCGAGACGATGAAAACCTGGCTGCACAAATCATGCAACAGGCATTTTCGATTACTTACGATGGGGCACGGGCGGAATTAGATAGCATTATCAGCGGCGGCACTTCGCACGGGCGCAACAAGCCAATTGTGGGGGGCCAACGAAATCCGGAGAGCCGTGGCAGTCGCCCTACTTCCGGTTCTTCAAAAGAAAGAAGCAAAATGGAAAAAAGCAAAACACCGGTATTGGATAATTTTGGCCGCGATCTCACCAAATTGGCTGAGGAAGGTAAGTTGGACGTGGTGGTGGGTCGCGAGCGGGAAATTGAGCGCGTGGCGCAAGTCCTGAGCCGCCGTAAGAAAAATAACCCTGTTTTGATCGGCGAGCCGGGTGTAGGGAAAACAGCCATTGCAGAAGGACTGGCGCTCCGAATCGTACAGCGGAAGGTGAGCCGAATTTTGTTTGATAAACGTATCGTGACCTTGGACCTGGCTGGTTTGGTGGCCGGAACCAAGTATCGGGGGCAGTTCGAGGAGCGGATGAAAGCCGTAATGAATGAATTGGAAAAAAGTCCGGACGTGATCCTGTTTATAGACGAGTTGCACACCATTGTGGGAGCAGGTGGTGCTTCCGGTTCTTTGGATGCAAGCAACATGTTTAAACCAGCACTCGCCCGTGGCGAAATCCAGTGTGTCGGGGCAACCACTTTGGATGAATACCGTCAGTATATCGAAAAAGACGGTGCCTTAGATCGACGCTTCCAGAAAATTATGGTTGATCCTTCGACGCCGGAAGAAACAGTAGATATCCTGAAAAACATTCGGGCAAAATATGAAGAACACCACAATGTACGCTTTAGCGACGAGGCCATCGAACTCGCCGTCAAATTAAGTGACCGATATATTACCGAACGATGTCTGCCAGATAAAGCGATTGATGTGATGGATGAAGCGGGCGCACGGGTACACCTCTCCAATATCAAGGTGCCCAAAGAAGTACTTGACCTCGAAGCAGAGATCGAAGGAATTCGGGAAGAGAAAAACCGTGTGGTGAAAAGCCAAAAATTTGAAGAAGCAGCACGCTTGCGTGACCGCGAAAAAAGGTTGCTCGAAGACTTAGACCGTGCAAAAACCGATTGGGAGCAACGCGCAGAAAGTGAAGTCCATGACGTGAGTCTTCAGGATATTGCCGAAGTTGTGGGGATGATTACAGGCGTCCCTGTGGATAAAATCGCGCAGGCCGAGGGCAAAAAACTCATGGAGATGGAAGCTGCCTTGAAAGGCCGGGTTATTGGTCAAACAGAACCCGTTGAGAAATTGTCTCGTGCCATTCGTCGGACACGTGCAGGGCTTAAAGACCCCAAACGACCAATCGGATCTTTTATTTTCTTGGGACCCACAGGTGTTGGAAAAACCGAATTGGCCAAGGTATTAACCGAATACTTGTTTGATTCACCAGATGCCATGATCCGGATTGACATGTCCGAATACATGGAGAAATTTGCCGTCAGCCGGTTAATTGGCGCACCACCTGGATATGTAGGATACGAAGAAGGGGGACAGCTCACGGAAAAGGTGCGGAGAAAACCTTATTCGGTCGTACTGTTGGATGAAATTGAAAAAGCCCATCCAGATGTGTTTAATATTTTATTACAGGTGCTGGATGACGGTGTTTTGACAGATGGTCTGGGCCGTAGGGTGGACTTTCGGAATACGATCATTATTATGACCTCCAATATTGGCGCACGCGACATCAAAAATCTTGGTAAAGGCATCGGATTTGCACAGGAAAAATCCCAGATTAATTATCAAAGCATGAAAAGCACCGTCGAAGATGCGTTGAAGCGGGTGTTTAATCCGGAATTTCTGAACCGTATTGATGATGTGATTGTCTTTCAGCCCTTGTCTAAAGAACACATTTTGGAAATCATTGATGTCATGGCCAAGGACTTGTTCCAAAGGGTTAAGGATCTCGGCATTCAAATTGCCTTCACCCCCGAAGCCAAAGAGTTTTTGGTGGAGAAAGGATATGATGCCCAATTCGGAGCACGACCATTACGCAGAGCAATTCAGAAATATGTGGAAGATCCTATGGCAGAGGCAATTCTTTCGGCCAACTTGAATGAAGGCGATATATTGGAGATCTCTTACCGTAAAGAAGAGAACGCAGAAGCGCTCCTGTTCACGCCAAAAGACAAGACACCGCCCAAAAGAACAAAGCGACAAAAGAAATCTGGTGATGAGGAAACAGCCGATAAGGCTATTGAAGATTGAACTTAAAAGATGTATTTTAGAACAGGGATCTCATTAAGATCCCTGTTTGCTTACCTAACCACCATCGGTCTGCTATGTTATTCTGGAAAAAAACACCGCCCCCGTCTCCCAGTCCAGTTTATGCGCTTCCGGAGTTTGCGCCTTCGTTGCTTCGTTTTGACGAATTTATCTTTACGTTTCATGAGCCACTCTTGTGTGAAGTAAAGTTTGATGCCGAAAAGGGATATGAGATTTCGTTCCCACCGCTCTTGATAACAGGGCGAGGAGAATCATTCTCGGAAGCAGAAATGGCTTTTTCAATGCAGTTTTATTCGGCTTATCATAAATACATAATCAGCCAGCCCAAGGCCTTAAGCGAAGCCGGAAAGCATTTTACGGAAGCCATTCGACAGTATTTGAGGCACGTTTTTGTGGAAATGAGAACGGCATAAAACCGGAAGTACAAGTTTTTTACTAAAAAACCGTGGGGTACATAGTACAAAGTTTCCTTACAGCAACGGGAGTAAATGGTCGGGGGTAGAAATGGTCATGCGGAAAGCGTGCCCTTGTCGCTTATCATCTAAAAGCATGTCTAGATCTTCTTTTTTCGCTGTATTGTTTATTCGATCGTGGGCTTCATGCGTCCAATCACAATCATAGCGAACCTCATTACAATCAAAATGCTTTGTTTATGATAGCGCCCCTACGGGTTTTTTCAATGTATTTCTGCTGCCGTAAGGATCATCTGGTACATGTCGCAACTTCTTCAATGGGAGGCAGGGGTGTCACCTAATCTAAGTACATCGTATGTGTATTGGCATTTTTGAAATGCACTCTATTAAACAAAAAAAGCCTCCCTCTAATAATAAAGGAGGCTTGTGGCGTGGGGGGGAATCGAACCCCCGACCTTAGGGTTATGAATCCTACGCTCTAACCATCTGAGCTACCGCGCCGAAATCAGATTGCCAAAATAGGTATTTTCCCGTATCTTGCGCAATACGTTCATCATCAAATCAAATTTTTCATGGACTGGGCGGGCATTATTGGGCAGAAACGGGTTAAGGAAACGCTTTCACAGGCGCTTTCATCGGGAAGGGTAGCACAGGCGTACCTTTTTTATGGTCCAGAAGGGGTGGGAAAGCAGGCAATGGGCTTGTATATGGCTGCCGCTTTACAATGTGAGCCAGCATCATTGACCCAGCCCGAAAAAGTTTTGGGGTTCCGGAAAGCACAAAAAGGTGTACACCCAGACATTCATGTCTTTTTCCCAACACCCAAAGAAATAGATGAAAAAGAGGTATCGGAAAGACTACGGCTGTTTTATGAAAATCCTTATCGCCATGTAGATCCGGTAAGACTGCCCGATGTGGGGGTGGGCAAGAAGGGCGGCAAGCAATCGTTCTATTCCGTTGAACGCATTAATGAGGGCATAAAACCGCGTGTAAAATACCACCCCAGCGAGGGGCGTTTACAAGTGGTTTTATTGCTGGAAGCAGACTATCTTCGCGTTGAAGCTGCAAATGCGTTTCTGAAAATTTTGGAAGAACCGAATGACCACACAGTGTTTATTTTAACATCGAGCAGGCCGGAACGACTTTTGGCTACCATTATTTCGCGGTGTCAGCAAGTACGTTTCGATCCATTACAGACAGATGATCTGGCAGCGGCATTACAAGATCACGCAGCCCTTAAGCCAGAGGAAGCCCAATTGTATGCACGTATGGCCAATGGTTCATATAATAAAGCCTTAACGCTGGCTGCCGACACAGAAATCAGGGTGTTAAGAGAACTAATTGTGGATTATTTTCGGGCAGTATATAGCCGAAATATCAACCAATTAGCGGAGTTTAACGAACGCATGGCAAAAATGGGCAGAGATGCCCTAAAAAATCTTATGCGGCTGATGTTGCTTTGGGTACGCGATCTCGCTACTTTTCAGGCTTCTGGAGATGTTTCGCATGTGGTCAATGTTGATTTTGCAGATGTTATCAAGCGATTTTGCAATGGACTTCCTAATGCCCAAATGGCTTATATGGCCGATGTCTTGGAAGAAGCTCATGGCTTGATAGAGCGAAATGTAAATGAGGCACTAATTCTCGTGGTTTTGCAGGAACGGTTGTTTCAGGCCATGCGTGGAAATGCTTCGGGCACTCTTTATTTGCCTTTGGTTGCGGCAGATTGAAGGAACCGACTGTGGTGGCTTGTGGTTCGGTATGGTATTATTCATTTTTTAACCGTAAAATTATGGCTTGTGGATCTTGTGGAACGGGCGGTTGTGGAAGTGGCGGTTGTAGCAGTGGTGGCTGCTCAACCAAAAAAGGGGCTGGAACATGTCCGTCAATGTTTGCCCACGATTGGCTGAATGTGGTGGACTTGGAACGTCCTGGTACAGAGTTTGGGGTTTATGAAGTTGCATTTAAAGCTGGCCGTCGCGGATTTTATGTCAATAACAATAATTTAGACTTGGCTATTGGCGATCCCGTGGTGGTTGAGGCGGATCGTGGTGTGGATTATGGGAGCATTAACCTGACGGGCGAAATGGTGCGCTTGCGGCTTCGGTCTAAAAAAACTGATCCTACAACGCCTTTTCCTGGTATTATACGGGCGGCCACATTGGAAGACATAGAACATGCCGAAAAACGATCCGAGCGCGAAAGTACCTCCTTTGCAATGTGTCGCGACCTCATAGAAAAACATGATTTGACAATGCGGTTGGTGGATGTGGAGTGGCAGTTTGATGGAAATAAGGTTACGTTCTTTTTTACGTCGGACAAACGGGTGGATTTTCGCAAACTTGTCCGAGATCTGGCTGCCCGACTTTCTACAAGGATTGAGCTTCGGCAAATTGGTGCGCGGGATGCAGCGGCGCGTGTAGGCGGCCTCGGATCATGTGGTAGGGAACTTTGCTGTTCTACGTGGCTTCAGGAATTCAAGCCTGTTTCGACAACGGCGGCAAAGTCTCAGAGCCTTCCTCTTAATTTAACACGGCTTAGCGGACAATGTGGCCGACTGAAATGTTGCCTAAACTATGAGTTGGAGCAATACATAGAAGCCCTGAATGAATATCCAGATATTGGGATTGCGTTTAATAGCCCTAACGGACGGGCATATATTACCAAATTAGATATTTTCAAACAATTGGTCTGGTACGAATTACAAGATGGGAGTTTCGATACATTGCCACTCGTCGAGATACGAAAAATTTTGCGTATGGATACACCGGAAGGGCGTGCACGTGCAAAACGGCGGGTTTTCGGGCCGGGGGGACAGGAAGAAGAAGAATTACGAAGATTAGAAGATTGATCGTCTTATGCGTTGGGAGGATGATGGCGCTAAAGTGATCTTAGACCTACACGGTGTGCGGGTGGATGATGCCGAGGCTTTGGTATTACGGGCCTTGCGCTTGGCTTTTCAATATGGCCGTATGAGTATGAAGGTTGTTCATGGCAACTCGACCAGTGAGGCGTTGTACCGCAACCGAACCATCAAATATCAGTTATATGAACTGATTGAGTCTGGTGTTTTAGATGACTATATTTCGGATGAATTGTACAGTGAAGGTTTTTGCACCCTGATTTTACATCGTACAGGCCATAAACCCAAAACACAGCGTATCAATCCTTTTGATGTTTTTCGATGACTTTTGTGGTTTTAGATTAGAACAGAACTCGTAATCCCTGCATAAGGGAAAAGTCGTGTGGTTTCACATTTGCAGGTGGTTGGTTGTCGTAACGGAAAGACATCCCAGAGGTGAGGGCAATGTTTTTAGCAAGGTTTACCGTCACATTGTTTTCTGCCAGAATACGAACGTCTTTAAGATGAGCGGGGGCCACTTGTATATAGCCTATAGCGTTTAGAGAGACATGGTTTCCCAAGTCTATGTAAATGGTAAGGTAATTGGTGGAACGGAAGAGGTGAGTGGTTTCCGTAGGTTCGTTTTTGATCTTTTCTGCTTCGTACATCCCCCCGATACCGAGGTACATCCAAACCCCTGATTTAGGATTTTGGCCCATATGCGCGTCGGCAATCATTTTCCAACGAAGTCCTGCTCCGGCCAACTGGCGGTCTTGTAAACGGGTAAATTCGTTATATTCTTTTTGTAAGAAAACTTCGGCTTTAAGTGGTTCCGTGACACGATAGAGTGCACGAACATGCCCAAAACCCTTATTGACGTATCTTTTGTCATTAGAAATGCCCCGCTCAAAATTGGCAACAAGCATTAATTCACGGGGCTTTCGTTCAAAATCTGTACGCCAAGTTCCACTGATCCGGGCAAAATTTGAGTTTCCAGAGGCATAAGCAAATGTGGTCTGAAAACTATGATTCCAACCAGGCTTATCTCCAAAAACACGTAATCGCTCGGTATTCACTTGGCTGAAGGCAATGGTGAAAAAGCCCCAGGCCAAGGTTTGCGTAAACAGATAACGTTTCATTAAAGTTGTAGTGATTGCCCCAGCATCCCCAAAAAAGCGCCTTTTGTAATGGGTTTTTGTGAGGCGGGGAACATTTTTCGGTACGTGGGCACCAGGTCTTTCGGTGTTATTTCTTGTGCTGTGAGGCCGGGTTTAAGGATATCGCGTTTCGCTCGGCTGCTCCACTTCTGGGCAAGTTCTGTTGGTATGTTTTTCTCGGCTTCCAAGACCAAGGCATCCTCTTCGTTTAAAACACCCTTGAGTGCTAGTTTTTGGGTAGTGCTAAAGAGGGTGTGGCCTTTCGGAATGTCGTATAGAATATACAATTGGCAACCCACGCCGATAAGGGTTTCCTGTACGAGTGGAGTAGGGACTTGTGCAGGTGCAATGCCTTTTTGTAGGGCATGGGCGGCGATTGCGCCCATCGCTTGCCCCATAAGCATAACGGCTGGTTGTAAGCGCGTGCAGCCATTGACAATATGGGTGACCGCAATGCTTTTTTCGCCCACCATAAAGCTGTCGTCCCCGTTTTCTGGGAAGAATACCGATGGCGGAATTTGGAACGGGCCATTGTCTGGGTAATCTTCTATGAGGCGTTGTGCTATTGGTAGATTAGACTTGGCATGATGGTGGTCTATAAAATAATCACCCACCGCAATGGCATCGGGGCGGAAAGGTGCTCGTTTATTGCCCTTGACCGGAATCATGTCTTGTAGCCGTAGCACATGCTGGTTCACCATACGGCGGCTTTCTCGAATGTATGGGATCATCGGCAGATGATCTTTGGTTGGGTATTCATCGGTGGCGAGTTGCCATTCAGGATGCCCAAGTCTGTTCTGCATATATTTAACAAACTGGAGGGTGTGCAATTTTGCCGACTGTAAAACGTAGTTGCGGTAATACAAATCTTCAAAAAAAGCTTCGGCAATTGCATAATCATTAGAATGATGGGGCCAGTTTAGCAAATACTTGTTTTTGGGCAGAGTCGCGTAGGTGATAAAACCTTGCCACGTATGAATGGTATGATTTAGGGCTTTTTTATCGTTCAGGTCTGGCAAGTAGCAATCTAATTGGGTGCTACATCTGAACATGTTGTCCCAATATGCCTCTTCTAACGCAGTAAAAGGCATTGCTTTGCCTTCTGCTGTTTTGACCAAAGTAGCAGCATAGGTTAAATCTTGCATTTCCATATCTGCTACTAAAGGCGCTGCGGTTTCTTCGTATTCGTGTTGTGCTTCGCGCCCCAGCCGATATCTCACCCCCGCTAACTTCATGCCGTCTCCATACTCTGTACAATCCATAAAGATTTGGCAAATTACTTCGGTTCTCTGGCCATCTTTTGTACGGACGGTGATTTTTCGATCGCGGCTACCCGCCTTTGCATATCCAATGACATCTGCCTCATACAGAATTTTGAGGTTAGGCAACGGTTTAACTAAACTTTGCAGGGCATCGTGCCCAATCTTGGGTTCATAACAATACAGACTGATCCAGCCCGTGAATGTTTGTTTTTCTCCGCCATAATGCCGGATCAGGTAATCTCGGAATTCGGCCACTAAGCCACCTCCAGCCCCGTATTTGTTACCATCGAGGGCACTAACGCCAGCACTGGTGAGCATCCCACCAATCCACATGGTGTTTTCGATAACGGTGACATCCATGCCCATTCGGGCAGCTTGGATAGCGGCACAGATACCGGACGCACCACCGCCATAGATCAGTATTTGGGTTTCGATACGTTGCGGGCCGTGATAAAACGGGCCGTTCACAAACGGTAATCCTGCCAAAGCAAATGAAGAAGACTGGATAAATTTCCGACGGTTCATGAGTGCTCCTATACGGTGGAAGAAGGTTTTTTACTAAGGTTACGGAACCAAGTGAAGTAAAGGCCAGCGGAAAAAAATACAAATACGAGGAATGCAATGCCAAATTGGGTCCATTGCTTGGTGGGTAGTACCATCATCATAATAAACAAAGACATCTGCCATCCCATCGCAAAAGGAGTGGCCAAAAGGTCTTTACGGTTTTCAGCGCGAATGCCCGCCACTTCATTGGGGTCCACCTGTGCACGAACGGGACCCCAAAAACCAAAAGGACGTGTTTGGCGATAAAATTTGACAAGGGTATCCATCTCGGTTGCGGGCGTTAAAAGAGTGGCCAATATACATGCAATGGCCGTAATGCTCGCTGTCAGATAAAAGGTGGTGAAGGTGTCCCACTGAAGCTCAAAAAGGCGTTGAGCAGTGGAAAAAAGCAATCCTGTTACAACCCCGGCAGCATACCCATAACCATTAAATCGCCACCAGTACCATCGGAAAACGCCGGGAATAATCATCCCGATACCAAATCCCATTAGCAACCAATCCCAGACATCATTAAGACTGGTGAATAAATAGGTAGTCATCAGTCCAAGCACCACCACCACGACCGATGCACCTCGGCTATGCAGAATTTGGGTCTTATTGGTGGCATCAGGCTTCAAAAACCGAACATATAGATCGTTCACCCAGTAGGCCGCGCCGGAGTTTACCAATGCGACAAACGTGCTCATGGCTGCGGCCATTAATCCTGCTACCACCAATCCTTTTAGACCAACCGGAAATAGGTTCATCATCACTACGGGGAGGACGGCTTCCGGGTTTGCGATTACATTACCTTCGATGCCCCAAAAAATCCCCAATATGGCAATGCTAATGACAAATGGCCAGCGAAAAGATAGTAAAAACACCCAAAAAATACTTAGCAGACCCACTTCCCTTTCGTTTTTGGCGGCATAAAATCGTTGCGCAATATACCCGCCGGCGCCACTTGCCCCGTCTAGAATGGTTCTAAATAGATAATATAGGGTAGCCAGTCCCAAGATATTATACTGATCGTATGGACCTTGAGGCAGGTTCAAAGACCAACTGGGAAGCAATTGTGTCCAGGAGGCGAGGGTCGTTTCAATTTCCTTAAAACCACCTCCTTGAATTGGAACAGATACCGTAAAGGTTTCGGGCAAGGTATAGGAGAGCATCACCCGAATCACGACATAAAGGATGGTAATCAGAATCAAGACGCCCTGAAAAACTTCCGTGTAAACCACCCCATATAGGCCACTCAAGACGGCATATAGCAGAGAGATGGTAATCATAATGATCATGCCATAAAGCGGATCAATACCAAGCATTTCTTTAAAGAAAATGCCGCTTCCGGTATTAAAGTAGGACAAAGCCCAAACCGTAAAAACCAACGCAGAGATGGCCGAAAGGAGTCGTGCGAGCTGGCCTTCTTTTCCGGTACCAAAGCGAAATTCCATCCACTCGGCAACGGTCATAACATTGCTTCTGCGGTTCCATTTTCCGGTGAAAATCATTAGAAAAGCCAGAATGAGGACTACATCGCCACGAATGCCAATAAAAATCCCTTGTACACCCAAGACATAAACCATGGCCGCGATAATCATGGTGCCGCTTACGTCGAGGTTAGACGCCATTCCGGATGCGCCCAAGGCCCACCAAGGGAGGTTGTTATCGCCCAGAAAAAAACTGTTGGTATTGCGTGTGGCAAGGCGTTGGAAATAGTAGCTGATGCCGATGAGTATGGCGAGGTAAAGACCAACGATACTGTAATCTATCCAATGCATGGGTACTGGAAAAAAGTGAAAGAATTATTTAATTAAGGTCATTTGTCGGATTAAGGTACTGGTGGGGGTTTCCAGCCGGTAATGGTAGTGGCCACTGGGTAGGTGTTGGGCATTCATTACTACTTGATGTTCGCCAGCGGTCAACAGTCTGTTATCTACTAAAGTACTTACACGCCTGCCCAGCATATCGTATAATGTGAGGCGTATCGACTCGGTTTTTTTCAATCGGAAGCGAATGGTGGTGGTTGGATTGAAAGGGTTTGGATAATTTTGGTCTAAGTCAATTTGCTGGGGCAGGGCTGAGTCGTGGCCTATCGGTGTGCGGAACTGGATTTGTACTTCCGGAGACTTTTTACGGTTGAGTTTAAACATAACAGCGTCGGCGTAAACAGCACCTCCATCTGCCACATCGTCAGCAAACATCACCAGTTCGAGGTTTTTGCCAAAAACAGCCGGAATTCCGGTTAGTTTGACCCAGCGACTATCGGCGGATTTCTGGTTTACAAACTCAGTATATTGTAATCCGTTATTGTTTTTAATGTTGTAAGGTGCAATTTGGGTGGCATCGCTACGTCCGCCTGAAACCCAAACGAAAACATCAAAAAAACCGGAATAGGGTGGACTAAAGCTGTATATTATGACTGGGTTGGTTCCTTGTTTTCCACGCAACACCGTTCCAGAATACCCGGTTCCTGAATTGGCTTCCCACGTTCCAGATTTAAGCACAGAGGCATCCGTTTCGTTTTGAATTGCGGGAATGGGTCGCCAGACAGAGTTCCGATTAGGCATAACGGCGGGTTCTTTGTAGAAGTACTTCCATAAGGAATCAGCCAAAAACTGGTTTTGTGCGCCCATGCCTTCATAATAAAAAAACACTTCTCCCATCACGCCCAGATTTCGGTGGTAATTAACCATTTGTCTAACCAAGTTGGGGCCATTGATCTGGGAGGCTTTCGTGACAATCCCCGGAGAGATTTTGTGCTTAAAGGCTTGTTTTACGTAACCGGAAGAGTTTGGGGTAGAACCAACCATCTGCCCAACAATGGTTTGATATCCAAAAAGATCATAGCGATAGGCTTGTGGATGCACCAAGTCCACATAGGTAGAATCTAACCACCGGGTCCAATCCTGAAGATACTCATATTTGGCAAAATCCAGAATGGAGGGAGACATGGAGACCGTCAGATTGGGGTCTTGTTTTTTGACCATTCTATACAACCTACCCAGAAAAGTGGTTAGTTTGTCCGAACGCCACTGCACCCAATCGGGGTCTTTTTGGAAAGTTGGCGGGGCAACTCCATTGTGTTCTCGTTTGTAGAGTTGAACCGTGTATTCATCATAGCCTCCTTCCACAGCCATTGCCGGCAAACGGTCATCCCCTTGGATGCCATCTACATCGTAGTTTTCAATCACCTCTTTCATCAAATCGAGCATAAATTGCTGAACGTCTGGATTGATGGCGGCCATCCAGAAAAAGCCGTTTTTATTGACGACTTTGCCATTCGTGCCAAGGGTTGCCCAGTCCGGCTTCGCATTTACCAAAAATCCATTAGAAGCAAAACCATATTCAAACCACGGAATCACCTCCATTCCGCGGCTATGTGCCTCCACAATCAGTTCTGCAAGCGGGTCCCGTTTTTGGGCGGCAAAGGCTGGATCTAATCGCCGTTCTGCTCCGAAATGGCGTACCATTACATTGCTCGGAAATAGGGTGTAGTCTTTGTTCCAAACTACCGGAAAGATGACATTAAAGCCATTTCTGGCAAGATAATCTAATCCGCGTGCAATATTTTCCCGTGAGTTTAGGATATCGGACGCTACGTTTGTAATCCAAACACCGCGTACTTCTTTTTTATAAACAGGCAAAGACTGCCCCTGCACTATAGGTACACTTTTGAATAGGGTAAGAAGGATCAGGAAAGTGAACGCAAATACACGAACTGACTTACTCATGGCGTATCTTATGTTATGGATATTGAGGTAAATTATCCAAATAAGAATAAGGACAGAACACAGTTAACCGCAAATAAAATTTGTTAACAGGATGAACTATTCCGTTGCCACAATCTACTTACTGATCATTTTCGGCTTTTTGGAACTGGGTTGCTCTACGATCAAATCCTCAACCCATGAAAATAACTGGACATCTGGTGAAATCCGGGGCGTTTGGCTGACAAATATTGATTCTGAAGTGATGTTTACACGCCAGAATATCCAGGTGGGTATAAAACGTCTTGCGGATGCGGGATTTAATGTTGTATATCCAGTGGTTTATAATGACGGCTATACCATGTACCCCAGCAATGTAATGGTGAAGTATTTTGGGGAAGCGAACCGTCAAGATTCTGTTTTTGTAGCCAATAGCATAGATCCATTGGCCGAAATTGTTCGTGAGGCCAAAAAGTACAACCTCAAAGTGATTCCTTGGTTCGAGTTTGGTTTTTCCAGTTCATACAATCCACCAGATAACATTCTGGCAAAATATCCGCAATGGGCCGGGCGCGATCGTGACGGGAATATCCTAAAAAAAAATGGTTTTACATGGCTTAATGGTTTTCATCCAGAGGTTCAGCAATTTGTTTTGGAGCTTATCCAAGAGGTTATAGAACGGTATAAAGTGGATGGGATTCAGGGGGATGATCGTCTTCCTGCGCTCCCGTCTTCCGGTGGTTATGATGATTATACCGTCTCGGTGTACCGAAAAGAGCACAATGGCGAAAATCCGCCCTATGACTATAAAAACCCTTCTTGGCTCAAATGGCGTGCAGATAAACTTTCTGATTTTGGCGGACGTTTGTACCAAATGGTAAAGACCCATAACCCAAACCTCATTGTTTCACTATCTCCGAGTATCTATCCGTGGTCTTTAGAGGAATACCTGCAAGATTGGCCAGAGTGGATACGGCGAGGCCAAGTGGATATGGTACATCCACAAGCGTACCGATACGAGATTGAGCGCTACAAAAACACCATTGATGAGATGATTCGGGAATCTGGCTTAGACCTGAAAGCACGGAAAATTATCTTAGCGCCGGGTATCCTGATTAAGGCTGGACCTCGGTTTAACGACCCCACGTATGTGAAACAAGCCCTTCGCTATAACCGTGAAAAAGGCTTGCACGGGGAGGTGTTTTTCTTCTACGAAGGACTTTTTGAGCAAAATCAATATCTTGCTGATTCCTTGCGGGCATCGTTTTACAAAAAATCAGTTCTTTTTCCAAGGAAATAACTTTGGATGAATGATATAGTCGCTGGCACTTTTTACTTGGCAAAATCGAGTACCAAGCGTCCGGGACTAGCCAGTTTGGTTGTGGTAAAGGCAGCTTTTTTCTTTAGACTAATGATATAGCGGATGTCGCCCTCGAATAGGTCATAAACTTTAACACTCCGCAAGATTGGTAAGTTAAATTGTTTTTTGTTTACGCTGCACATATCCATAGGCGTATGCCAAAATGCTTCCACAAAAAACTTTCCCGTCACTTTTTCTGGCTCGCCTGATGGTCCGATAAACGGGGGCTTGGCATAGGCCAATGACTCAATAGGAGGGACGGTATCTCCATAAAACTCAAAAACGAGCCGATCGAACTTGGCGTGGGAGGACGCACGGATGGCTTTTACCGCAGAACCATCACACACCTGTGCAAGGGTTACATCGGCCCAGATAAGCATAAGTAGCCATACGAAGAATGTTGTTTTCATGACCTATATGGAATAATTTTTCAAAGGGCCTTCTTCTATTAGAGAATCTCCTGACGAACGACTTGTTTAAATTCTTGTTGTCCATTGGAGAGGAGGATGGTAAAGTCCCAAAGTCCTTTCGGTACAAGTTTCAGTTTGGCAGTCATTCTTCCGGGCTGGATATCGGTGGTCAGAGATGCTTCGGCCTTGATGGTTGTGCCAACACGCTCCGCCTTAAGTTTTCCGGAGAGATTTTGCAACGGATTTCCGTCTCGGTCGGTAATCATGAAGGCCAATGTAGAGACCTGTGCTGTAGTATCTTGTATGGGAAGCAGTTTTACCTGCCAGCCTAATTTTTTACTTTCATGTATTAGAGCAGAAGATTTATCAAAATCAAGGGCTTTTTTATAATAATTATCCACCACCTTAGCACCACCGTCGTAATTCGCAATAAACAACACACTAATACTACCAATCATGGTAATAACCAATAGGGCGATGATGAATATAGGCCAGCGATAATAGCCTTTTTCGTTTGGAGCAGGCATAAGTCTTTAGGGAAAGGTTAAAAAGAGAACGAGGTATTCTATAATACCTCGTTCTTTGATAATATAAGCAACACGATGAATGCATAAGCATCCAACATATTATTTTTGCACAGACGGTCCAAGCAAGGTGAAGTCAGACACATTCTTGTATCCATTCGAGAAAGTGACTTCAAATTTCACAGGTACCTGATCTGTACCTGTGAAAGTAGCATTTGGCACAGTGACAAATGTGTCCACCCTCTTCATCTCACCTGCTTCGAGTGTTGTTTCTGGTGAGCCTACAATAATAACCTTTGCATTGGCAGGTGACAGGGCTTTGATCGTGAAAGTCAGGTTTTCACCACCTTGATTGTGTACGCGGAACCGGATTCGGTTGGCCACTTCTTGCGGGGTCATTTGAATGAAGGGTGCGCCAACATCGCGTCCGACATTTACATCAATCGGTTTACGCATCGCCAATAAGGAAAACAATGCCACAAAAATCGCCAGGATTAACGTGGAATAGATGATCGTTCTTGGACGAATGATTTTGGTAGGTGTGCCTTCAATTTCGTGCTCGGAAGTATAGCGGACGAGTCCCCGTGGTTTTCCGATACTGTCCATGATCTGGTCGCAGGCATCAATACACTGGGTACAAGCAATACATTCCAATTGCAGTCCATCGCGAATATCAATCCCTGTTGGGCAAGTACGGACACAGGCTGCACAGTCAATGCAATCACCTTTGGCCTCAATAAGTCCTTCCGCTTCTTGTTGTAGTACCTTTTTACCGCGTTTGGCGCGTGGCTCTCCGCGTCCGGGGTCATAAGATACAATCATTGAATCTTTGTCTAAGAGTACAGATTGCATCCTTGCATATGGGCATGTTACGGCGCACATTTGTTCACGGAAATACCCAAAGTCGAATAACATCAGGGCTGTAGTGCCAGCCATTAGGATGAAAAACCCAATATTGTCAAAGGGCGAACTTTGCATCCATTCTAACAAGTGATCCCAACCAACAAAATAGGAAACAAAAACGTTTGCCAAGGCAAAACTTATCAAGAGATAGAGTACAAACTTGACGGCTTTTCGCCAAAAGGTATCAAACGTCATGGGGCTATTATCGCGCCGCCGCCGAATATGCTCTGGCCCTTCCAGAAAGCGCTCTATTGGGCGGTAAACAAATTCCAAATATACCGTTTGTGGGCATCCCCATCCACACCAAACTCTACCCAGAAAGGCGGTTCCTATGATCACCGACAAAATGCTTCCAACCATAAAGAGCAAGAGCAGGAAGGTGTCGGTCGGATAAAACATCAGGCCAAATAAAGCAAATTTCCGGTGGATAAAGTCAATCAAAACAGCGGGTTGACCATTGATTTTGATTATTGGTAACGACACAAAAAATACAATCAACAACCAACCTACCACTAAACGAGCATTGTAGAACCTTCCAGAGGCTTTGATCGGGTACATCCATTTGCGTTTACCCTCTTTCGTCATGGTACTGCTGGCTGCCTCTGGCGCGTCAAGTATTTCAATGTTTTCTATTAAGAACTTAGACATGGTTGTGTTATGTTTTTATTTAGGCTTGGCAGAATAGCAAAGCCTATTGTATCGTACCGCTCTTTAGGCCACCGGAAAAAACATCCGTTATTGTTTTGCAGGTGCTACAGGGGCATCTGCGGCGGGCGCTACAAATTTTTCACCTTGTGGTGCCTTGGCATTGGGCGGGTTGGTTCCGGCCAAGCTATACACATAGGCAACCAAAGCGGCACGATCGGTACTGGAAATAGAGGCTTCCCAGCCGGGCATGCCTTTTTCGACAAAGCCTTTTGTGATGGTATTAAAAACCGACACGCGGTCTCCGCCGTGCAGCCAATATTCGTCTGTCAGGTTTGCACCAATACCGCCTTCGCCGTTTGCACCGTGACAGGCCACGCAATTGGTTGTATAAACGGTTTTCCCTTTTGCAGCCTGGGCCTTGTCATCCGTAAAGCCTTTTAGCTTTTCTTCTGACACGTCTTTACCAAAGCCAGACTGATCCGCTTTTGCACGCAGTGCATTTATTTCTTCAAGTCCGGCGGTCAGGTCTTCTTGATAGGTGTCGCGATCATAATAAATAATCACATAGATGGCAGACCAAAAAATGGTGATGACAAAAATAAGCGCCCACCATCCGGGCATCATGTTGTCATACTCCTGAATGCCATCATAGGTGTGGATAACAACGTCCACGTTTTTTTTGGATTTATCAGTATTTGGCGTACTCATGTTGAAAAGATTTAAATTGCAAATGGTCTGTTTAATGGGGGCGAAGCATTAGCTACCGGGTGTTTTCGGCACGAAAGCGTTCTGAATGTTACCATCATCCAAAGGCAGGTTTTTTGCTGCCGAACGCTGTGACTTGGTGTAGGCAGCCATTAAAATGGAAGCACTGACAAACGCTACAATAAATGCGAACAGCGCAACTTCGGATAGACTACCCACTTCAAGGGCGCGAATGACTTCCTTCATCATGGCTCATGACCCTCCATTGTTTGTAGATCCCGAAACACTAGCGGTTGGTGTCGCCTTGAGGTCTTTTCCGAGGCGTTGTAGGTAAGCCACTACGGCAACAATTTCTTTGTTTGCTAAACCTTTGGGGCCTCCGTTTGCGGCTACATCATCTGCAATGACTTTTGCTTGCTCTTTTGCCAATGAAACGGCGTTGCTAACTTCGCGGTCCGAATATGGAACGCCAAGGGTACGAAGCCCAGAAAGGTGTGCGGATAGGCTGGAAAGGTTTAAGTCGTATTCCAGCAACCAGTAGTAGTTTGGCATCAGAGACCGTGGGCTTGTCGAGCGGGGGTTTTCCATATGACGGACGTGCCACAGGTTTGGATACTTCCCTCCTACACGCGATAAGTCTGGACCTGTCCGTTTGGATCCCCAAAGGAATGGATGGTCATATACAGATTCACCCGGTTTTCCATATTCTCCATAGCGTTCTAGCTCGTCACGGAACGGACGAACCATCTGCGAATGGCAGTTTACGCAGCCTTCGCGTTGATAGATATCACGCCCTGCCAATTCTAGCGGTGTTAAAGGTTTTACCGTACTGATGGTGGGTATATTACTTTTCACCAGAAACATGGGTGCAATCTCTATCACAGTGCCCACCAAAATGGAGAGCAGGGTGAGTACAGAGAAAAGGATCCAAGCACCTTCTAACTTGCGGTGAAACGTTTCTTTGTGCGTACTCATAATGGTTTTGGATTTGAGCGCCGGAAGGAGGAAGAAGGTGTCCCTTACCCCTAAATTTCACCTTCTTCCCTTCGCGACGTTTTTTTTGAAAATCGTTTTTGAAATAAAAGAGCAGCTTAAGAAGCTACCGCAAGGGTTACTTCGGTGTCTGGTAATTCTTTTGGTGCGCTACGAACAGTCATAAACATGTTGACCAGCATCAGAATGGCCCCCGTCAGATAAAGGGTTCCACCGATGAAGCGTGCCCAGTACATCGGCACGATCTGTACAACTGTTTCCATAAAGTCAGGATACATCAATCGCCCTGTCTCGTCGAAGGCACGCCACATCAAGCCTTGGGTAACCCCCGAAGCATACATGGCGAAAACATAAAGCAACATGCCAATCGTGCCAATCCAGAAGTGGGTGGTGGCCAATTTTTGGCTCCAGATCTCGGTTTTCCACAGCCGAGGCAACAACCAATAGATCATCCCAAAAATCATAAATCCATTCCAGCCCAAAGCACCAGCATGTACATGACCGATAATCCAGTCTGTATAGTGTGCTAAAGCATTAACCGATTTTACCGAGAGCATAGGACCTTCAAAGGTGGACATGCCATAAAATGTAATCCCCAAAACATACATTTTGAGTACGACGCTATCACGTAATTTATGCCAAGCACCACGAAGGGTAAAGAGACCATTGATCATCCCACCCCAACTTGGCATCCACAACATCACGGAGAATGTCATCCCTAAAGTTGCGGCCCACTCAGGAACAGCGGTATAATTCAGGTGGTGTGGACCAGCCCAAATGTAGATGAAAACCAACGTCCAGAAGTGGATAATTGAAAGACGATAAGAGAAAACGGGGCGCTCTGCGGCTTTAGGCATGAAGTAATACATCAAACCTAAGAAGGGGGTCGTTAAAAAGAATGCTACTGCATTGTGACCATACCACCATTGAATGAGGGCGTCTTGAACACCTGCATAAAGGGAGTAGCTCTTAAAAATACCAACTGGAAGCGCCATGCTGTTACCTAAGTGAAGAACGGCAACGGTGATGATGGTTGCAATGTAGAACCACAACGCTACATACATGTGTTTTTCGCGGCGAGTGGCCAATGTGCCAAAAAAGTTAATGGCAAAAATAACCCAAACCACGGTGATGGCGATGTCAATCGGCCATTCCAATTCAGCATATTCTTTGCTGGTGGTAAGCCCAAGCGGAAGAGTGATGGCTGCCGAAACAATGATCAATTGCCAGCCCCAAAACTGGATTTTACTCAGCATGTCGCTAAACATCCGGGCTTTGCAAAGCCTTTGGGTGGAATAGTAGATGGCCGCGAAAATACCGTTACCACCAAAAGCAAAAATCACCGCGTTGGTATGCAGTGGTCTTAAGCGTCCGAAGGTGAGATAAGGGCCTAAATTGGCTTGATATAAGGGCATTTGAAGGGCAATGATGACCCCAACCAACATCCCTACAACCCCCCAGATGGCGGTTGCCCATAGGAAATAGCGTACTATTTGGTCATCGTAAGAAAACGAGACCGTACGCCCAGTGTACTGTCCACTCGCGCTGCCCTCAGCTACGGTAACAGATTCGTTTGGCGTTTCTTGTGCTTGCATTATCGTTATTGCCGGTTTGGTGAAACAGGAAGGCATAAACCTTGCCCAAAAATCCGGAATGGCTGTTTCATAAAAAGAACGGAATGATTGACGTGAAGTGTAGGTCAGGATCGTACAAGGGGTGTAGGGAAAATGCTTACATGGGTAGCTATAAATAGGCAGATTTTTTTCGGGTTATACTTAAATCAGGAAAAGGTTTTCCAAAAAAGTAGTGCAGCGGGTATGTTCAAATTTATAATAAGTTTTTAATTTATATGACCCTATAACGAGTAATTTATTTAGTGTAGGGATTCATTGCCGATCCAATTGTTCGCTTGTCGCGTCGTTGCTGCCTTTAGACGTGTGTAAGGAACTTTTGTAAGGAACAAGGGAGTTTAAAATGAATTGTATGCGTGAAATAGAAGTTAAGGCAAATTCGAGAAAGAAAAACTTTTGCTCAACCGTGTAACAATATTTATTGAATACACTCGAAGAGGCGAGGATGTACGCGCATACAATTGATCTATGGCAGAAAAAAAAGCTTTTAATCATGACTTGGTTTTTATTCCGCTCTCCTTCTTGGTTTTTCGTCACAGGCTTTTTTATCGCAGCCTGTACCCATCCGGTTGCTACACCTACTGACGAAACGGGTTTTCGTGCTTCTCCAGCAACTTGGGTTGTACATGATACAACTTGGACAGAAAATATTCGACGTACAAATGCCGAGTGGAAATCGCTTCTTTCGGCGGCACAGTACCGAATTACACGTGAACATGGTACAGAACCTCCTTTTTCCCATCCCTATAATAAGGTGCATGAAAAGGGGATTTTTTATTGTGCCGATTGCGAAAATCCCTTGTTTGCTTCAGAAACCAAGTTTGAATCGGGAACTGGCTGGCCCAGTTTTTGGAAGCCATATCACCGCCGAAGTGTAAAATTGACAGAGGACCGCTCTTTGGGTATGGTTCGGGAAGAGGTGTCATGTGCACGATGTGGTGCCCACCTTGGCCACGTTTTTGATGACGGCCCTGCTCCTACAGGCCTGCGCTACTGCATGAACGGGTTGTCTTTGAAATTTCAAAAAGAGATGCTTACCACCAAATTAGAAAAAGCCGTTTTTGCCCAAGGTTGTTTTTGGTGTGTGGAAGAGATTTTTGAAAGCCTAAAGGGGGTAAAGGATGTTGTTTCTGGTTATGCAGGAGGAGCGGAGCCGAATCCAACCTATGAAGAAGTTGGCAGCGGTAATACCACGCACGCCGAATCTGTGGAAGTAACCTATGACCCATCCGTCATATCATACTCCCAATTGCTCAAGGTGTTTTTTCATGCGGGTGATCCTACACAAGTAAATGGGCAAGGACCAGATCGGGGAACACAATATCGTTCCATCATTTTTTATAAAAACACCGCTCAAAAAAGTCAGATAGAAAGCTATATGCAACAACTTACGGCCTCCGGAAAGTTTAAGAAGCCATTGTCGGTTCAGTTATTGCCCGAAATGCCTTTCTATAAAGCAGAATCGTACCATCAAGACTATGTTCGGCAGCATTCTGATAACCCGTATGTGATCAATGTTTCCATACCAAGGTACCGCAATGCGATCCGGCATTTCCCGGAATTGCTTCGGCATGTACCTTAGATAAATGATGAAAGCAAGAGAGATTCCCTAAATTCAAGGCGTTGTATGCGCCGAGCTTGTCGGCTTTCCGTCAAAGAGTTGCCGTACCAAATTTGTTTTGGGAAAATAATAGGCCAAAATTTCCTGATAGGTTTTCCCTTGTTCGGCCATGCGTCTGGCACCTAACTGGGATAGGCCTACGCCATGCCCTGCGCCACGACCTTTGGCAATATAGAAGCCCTTTTCAACTTGCATCTCGAAGCACAGGCTTCTAAGGCCGCCGTTACGAAAAAAACGACTTATTTCTGCCCTAACTTGGTTAGCAGGAATCCGTTTTCCTGCAACCAAGGCATATTTCCATCGTCCGCTGGCATCTTTTTCGGTCCAATCTAAGGAAGAAACATTACTACCATATATGTTACTTAGATGAGTATGTAGGGAATGGAGGTCTGCTTGAACCGACCATTCTGAAAATGCGTTGTTGCTGTCGAATGAATCGGGTCTGGAAATAAAATAGGGGAGTGGATCGCTGTGCCAAACGGTATTGTTTGTGGCGATATAACCGCCATTAGAGGCCGAAAACAGTGCTTCAACGGGTTTGTTTTGCCAGAAAAGCATTTCATTGGCCGTTTCGGTCACCGCCTTTTGTGCTGCTGAAAGAGTGACTGGGTTTATCCTAAAAACCTGATTAGTCTCCGTATCACCCAAATTTTTTCTTTTAGAAGTGATGAGGTGCCGATAGACATAAGTGCGGGCCAATACCGCTTGGGCTTTTAAGGCTTCGATTTGAAGGAATGGCATTTCGGCAGAGACCACACCTGCAAGGTAGGTAGTGGGCGCCACACTCAAGGTTAAATGAAGTTGTTTATTTACCGCTTGAATGGTCAAGTCGCCTGTAAAAGGCAGGCGTTGATCGGTAACTTGTACCTCTAAAAAGTCATCCGTTTCAGGGATCAAAGTGATTCTGTGTCCAGTTATTTGGCCGTATTGGGTGATTAATCCTACCGACCCAAGGCGTGATAAGACCTTTATCCGAGTATTCGCGGGCAACCTCCTAGCGTGGTTATCCACCACCAAAATCAATCCCTTTCGTGTACCAAACACTTGAAACGAACGTAAGAAATGATCTGAAAAGAGCTGGAGATTAATGCCTCTTGGGCGGCTTGGTACTGGAACTACGGCTGTTTCGATGGGAAATACATGGTAAGTAAGGGTCGCTAAGCAAAGGATTGTAATCAGGAGGTGGTGCATAAAATCCTTGGCTTAGAACCCGAAAATCAATTCTGTTTTGAAAAAACTGACATTGGGTGTACGTTGATAGGTCTCGTGTATTGCCTGAAATCTTACCGATATATTGCGGATTGGCTCATAGGAAAACGAAGCCAAGGCGGACCATCCATCATCTCGGTTGCCAGCCAGAAATTGCTTTTTCCCCGATGCCAGTTCTTCGCCCGTTTGTAAGCCATTATTGGGGTCGCCACCTACATTGATAAACTTTCCAGCAGCATCGGTATAGTTTTCCCCTCTGCGGGTATAGGAAAGAGAAGCCTCGGCCCGAATGCGTTTGGGGAACCACATTTTGGCAGCAATTTTCCATTGATCGGAATTGGGGCCAATGGGGTGCCCAAGGGTGCTCTGGTTGTGCTGATACGCATTGTAAAAACTACCTTTGTAGGGAAAACGATGGGTATAGGTGAAGGGATCTACGCGGGTATAAGCCAAAGATGTCAAGATGTTGTCGGCGATATGTGCGCCGATCCCTGTTTGAAAAGCCCATTTAACATTATAAGAATTCTTCCCGATTTTGGTCAGAATCATATCATCTACCAAAAGAGTGGCATGTGCTTCTATCTTTGGGGCCGGACGTGCTACGGACTCAAGGGCAAATAGACTGTTATCGCGGTCACCAAGTGCATGTTCGGAGGTGACAACTGGATTAAAGGGGTTCAAATAGGCCAGTTCGGGACTGCGGAGGCCATAGACAACCATTTCATAAAAGGAAAAATTAAACCGAGGAGATGGTATAATGCTCAGGCGGTGCATGGCCATGTATCGTTGGGGCGAAACCAAGCGGCCAAAGTCGGGCTTATCGGGGTCATATTCCCAATAGGCACGATCCGCAAGATTGGCATGAATCATCTGATATTGAAAAGATTTTGTCCGAAATCCAATTCTTGCAAAAGCGTAATAGTCATTTCGTCCACCCAAAATGATCGGCTCGGAAAAGGAGGCTCCTTGTATCAGTCGTTCATTGGCCAGTTCTATAAAGAATGGTTTTTTTGCCAAGCGGATCGAGACGCTACTTCGATCGAAGCTGCCGATGGGTGGATCATAATAAAGGATATAATACAATGTATTTAGCTGAGGATCATATTTTTGAACCCGTGTATTGCCCAGTAACTGTACGCCATCGAATGTACCGGAATAAAACCCAAACCAATCTTTGTAATGCCCCTCGATGATGAGTTCTGGAACCAATGCAAAGCCACCCATTGTTTCACCACCTGGATTTGCACCGCGCAGTTGTGCATATGCATGACCTTGTACGGCTGTTCGCCAGTCCGCTGTTTTTTTGTAGAATAGGAATTTCTCGGTATCTTTCCTGATTGGAAAATGGAACCCTACTTTGCCCGCTTCATTGCCATCTTTGGGAACAATCATGGTTTCGATGGCGGTTGATGGTTCCAGGAATTCTTGGCGGAAGGTTTGTAACCAAGACCATGCAGTTCTACCCATGCGGTTTCGTTCCCCTTCGAGTGTTTCCAAGTGCCGGATGATCTCGTCTCGGGCAATTGGTCTGGATTCGTGCAGATACTCGGGGAGCAGGCCATGCACCCGCTGTAGGTGCAGGAAATCATAAACTTCGTGCTCCACTGGAACAATTTCTGGTTGAGAAAATGCCATAGAAGGTGTTAGAATTAGGGTTATCCCCAAAAAGAATAAAGACTTCATGCAAAACCTGTGTGGATCTTTGGATTCCGGTTTATTTTATTAGATTGGCTGAGTAGGCCAAATAATGTACCCATATAGGGTAGAACAACGGGTAAAAGATACGGGCTTCTTGACCGTCCGTGTTGAAGAAACCACATTTTTTTGTACGATTTAGCACGCCGTGAGCCGTAGAACCGAACTTGTCTTTCTGCTGATGATTGATACCATAGCTTGCTTGGGTGCGGTTGTTTTATTTTATCATGCCCGTTTTGAATGGGGATTGGTGGATCGGCCCGTTCAACGCCCGCCCGATGTATTGGCGCCCGCAGTGATTTTTACCATTTTTTGGGTCACTCTTTTTACATTTGCAGGATTGTACCGTTCCCGGTTTGCCGCCTCTCGTTTCGATGAAATTATCTCGGTCTTTAAGGTCGTTACGTTTGGTATTTTGACCCTGTTTTTTTTGATTTTTATTGACCGATTGGATGCCCGTAGTGGGCGTTTGCCGATGATGGTGTATTGGCTCTCGATGGTGGGTTTGGTGATGATGGGCCGGATGATCCTTCGAACCATACAAAAAGCCCTCCTTTTGCGTGGCCTCGGTACACACAACACCCTCTTAATTGGTCGGGAATCACTCCTTGTGGAGTTTACCGAAGAGTTGCGAAAATATCCCCAAGCGGGTTTTAAATTGGTGGGCGAAGTACGGGTGGACGAACAAGAGTGCGCTATTCTCCATCTTCAAGAGGAGGCCGATTGGCCAATAAACGATCCCATTGCTGCTTTACCAGAAATAATAGCCAAGAAAAACGTACAGGATGTGGTGTTGGCACTTGGCTCGCAAGACCATTCAGTACTTAATAATGTCCTGCGCATCTGTGATGGCTTGCCGGTAGCCCTGAAATTGGTTCCGGATTTCTATAGTGTGATTGGCGGAATGGCGCGGACAGAGCACATGTATGGCCTGCCCCTAATTGAAGTCTATCCAGAGCCAATGCCTGCATGGGAAGAAAGTACCAAGAGGCTGATTGATTTTCTCTTTTCTTTGATTGGATTGTTGTTGTTATTGCCCTTTATGTTGCTAATCGTAATTTTTATTAAGGTTACCTCGCCGGGAGCAGCCATCTATCGTCAGAAACGTGTAGGCCAACATGGGCGTGAATTTACCATGCTAAAATTCAGAACCATGCGGGTTGACGCTGAGGCCACAACGGGGCCTGTGTGGGCCAGTGCAGATGATCAGCGATACACTCCAATTGGACGATGGCTCCGTAAACTCCGTTTGGATGAATTGCCACAACTCTGGAATGTCTTGCTGGGGCAGATGTCTTTGGTGGGGCCACGCCCGGAACGACCGTTCTTTGTCGAAAAACTGGCACAAGAAATTCCACTCTATAGCCGAAGACACCGTGTAAAACCAGGCATTACCGGATTGGCGCAGGTGAAGTGGAAATATGATCAGACTGTAGAAGACGTGCGCCAAAAAGTAAAATATGACCTTTTTTATATCGAGAACATGAGTTTGAAGCAAGATATTTCTATTCTTTTCCAAACCTTCCGTACTGCCATTATGGGGAAAGGGCAATAGAATATGGACGGGGCTCCATAAAATGTGCTTCCATCTTGAAATTCACTATATCCATGTCGTACCTTGAAAAGGCTTTCAGCCGATGTTTCGGCTTTCCCAGTACGCATTGAACCCCTAAGTCCAAAACTCCTATGCAAAACGAAATTCATAAACAGCGTCTTTTCTTGGGCGCATGTTTATCATTGGTTGCTACTTCAGTATCATTTGCCGTTATTGGTGCGAGTATGGGGCCGCTTAAGACCCAATTTATGTTGTCTAACCTCCAAATTGGCATGATTGGTGGGGCGAACCTTTACGGATTTGCTATTACACAACTCATCTTTTCCCCCTTATGCGATACCCTTGGCATGAAGCGTCTGCTCCAACTGGCCTTTGTTGGTCATTTATTAGGCGCTTTAAGCATGATCTTTGCGGGCGGATTTGGCTTATTATATACCGGAGCGCTTCTCATTTCGATGGGCAATGGCTTGGTTGAGGCTGCCTGTAATCCCTTGGTAGTGGCTTTGTACCCAAATGATAAATCGGTAAAGTTGAATCAATTTCACGTTTGGTTTCCGGGTGGTATCGTGATTGGCGGCGTCTTGTCCTTCATCTTAGATCAGATTGGTATTACGGCTTGGCAGGTAAAAATTGGTTTGATTCTGGTCCCAACTGTGATTTATGCCTTTCTTATGTTCCGTGAAACGTTTCCTAAAACCGAAGCGTCGGCGGCGGGGGTTTCACTCAGCGAGGCTTTTCGCGAAACATTGCGTGCACCAGTGGTGAGCGTTGGGCTGTTGATGGTGGGGATGGTCATTATGATGCTCAATAACATGGGCATCCTACAAGTTGATGCCCATGTTGTAAACTGGCTTTTCCTTGGATCGTTGGTCATTTCGGTGGTAATGGGTATCATGGCTTGGTTTGCTGGGCGCAAACTGGAAGTATTGATGCTGGTGATGTTGATGGCAATGGCGATCACGGCTTCTTCTGAGTTGGGGCCAGGTCGGTGGGTTCCGGCTGTCTTAGAGTCCGGTGGAATGCATGGGATTTTAGTCTTGGCATGGATCAACGGCTTAATGGCTATTCTACGCTATAATGCGGGTGCCTTTGTTCACCGTTTTTCACCAACTGGGACCTTGCTCATATCGGCTGTTCTTACGGTCGTGGGTTTGTACTGGCTAAGTACCGCAGCGTCTTTGGTGATGGTACTGCCTGCTGCGACTGTGTTTGCATTTGGCGTCTGTTTCTTCTGGCCCACCATGCTGGGATTTGTCTCGGAGCGCATACCCAAGTCCGGCGCATTTGGTTTGGGGCTTATGGGTGCCGTAGGAATGGCTGTTACGGGGTTGTTTACTGCACCTCAGATGGGGGCTATCGCTGATCAATACCTGCACGAAAAACTGACGCCTACCGAAGTGATGACCGTGGTAAGCGAGGTCAAGTCCACATTTCCGGCATTGATAGATCAAGCTCAAGGCCCTATTAAGGATGAAGTTCGTAAAGCTTTGGACGATGCCGAGGCCGTGGAAAAGGCGTTTCAGGCAGAGGGGAAATTACCGGAAGGCACAACCGCCAGTGCGTTACGTGAAGTTATTGCACAAGGAGGAAACAGTGACGCTGCAACAAAAGCAAAAGCTGTTTTGAATCCTGCAGACAATTATGGAGGCAGAATGGCCTTCCGAGCGATTGTTCCTTTTACCGCTTTATTGATTATCGTTTTTGGCTTTTTGTACTGGCAGGATAAGAAGAGTGGCGGCTATAAGGTGGAAAAACTTGCTACAACATCTTAACCTTTAGAAATTATGAATAAGAGGCTTGAAAGGAAAATCCGTTACGGCATGGTGGGCGGTGGCCCCGGCTCGTTCATTGGAAATGTCCACAGAATGGCTGCAGCCTTAGATGGTGAAATCGAATTGGTAGCAGGCGCCTTTTCTTCTGACCCGGAAAAATCCCGACAACGTGGCGAGGAGTGGTTTTTAGACCCCAATCGGGTCTATGGCTCATATCAGGAAATGGCCGAAAAAGAATCATCGTTGCCCCTATCGGAGCGTTTAGATTTTATATCTATTGTGACACCCAATCATACTCACTACGAAATTGCTAAAACATTTGTGAATGCAAACTTCAATGTGATCTGTGATAAACCCATGGTAAATACCGTAGCCGAGGCCGAAGAATTGGTAAACCTTGTAAGGGAGAAGAACCAGTATTTTTGTGTTACACACAACTACGTGGGATACCCAATGGTGAAGGAAGCACGGCACTTGGTACGCCGAGGGAAAGTGGGGAATGTACGGAAAGTGGTGGTGGAGTATCAGCAAGGTTGGCTTGCCAACTTGATAGAAGCTACTGGATCTAAACAGGCTATATGGCGCACCGATCCTCAGCAGGCGGGCGTGTCGTCTTGTATTGGAGACATTGGTAGTCATGCCGAAAACTTGGTCGAGTATATAACGGGTCTCAAAATTAAATCGGTATTTGCAGATTTAACCACGTTTGTTGAAGGCCGGTTATTGGAAGACGATGCCAGTGTGTTACTCCGTTTTAATAATGGTGCCAAAGGGGTGTTATTGGCTTCTCAGATATGTGTAGGGGAAGAAAACAACCTGAATATTCGGGTTTATGGAGACTTGGGTAGTCTTGAATGGCATCAAGAAGAACCCAATAAACTATGGATAAAATATTCAGATCGCCCCTCCGAACTGATTCGACGCGGAAATGATTACGTGGGAGGTTATAATACTTCGTATTTTACCCGCCTTCCAGCTGGCCATCCAGAAGCCTTTATCGAGGCTTTTGCCAATCTTTATCGCTCATTTGCCCGAACAATCCGGGCATGGCATGAATCCCGTGTCCCAGAACTTAAAGACTTTGATTACCCAAAGGTAGAGGATGGCTGTCGTGGGGTGATCTTTATCCACAAAGTGATTGAATCGGGCAAAACGGGCAAATGGGTTGATCTGTAACCTTCTGGAGTATTCGAGAGAATGCTCCAATTCTTTTTATGCCAAAGGCGTGCTTCTTGTTAAGACCTTGTTTGTAATGAATGAAAAGGCTTGCATGAATTCGACTTTTGCAATACTTTGAAAACTTAAAAACAGCTACATAGATACTACCGAATAATTATATGGTCATTGGTGTCCCAAAAGAAACCGCTGGCGGCGAAACAAGGGTAGCCCAAACCCCTGAAACCGTTGCCAAACTCAAAAAACAAGGCTTTGACGTTATCGTGGAGTGCGGAGCCGGAGCAAATAGCTATTTTCCGGATGACGCTTACGAACAGGCAGGTGCCTCTCTTGGTACGGCAGATCAGGCCCTTGGGGCTGATTTTGTTACGAAGGTAGCAGCGCCTACTATAGCAGAGCTGGTCAAAATGAAAAATGGTGCAGGGCTTATTTCCTTCTTGCGTCCGCTCGATGATCTGGAAACTATCCGGGAATTGGCCGCAAAAGGCATTACAGCCTATGCAATGGAATTGGTACCTCGCTCCACAAAAGCACAAAAAATGGATGCCCTCTCTGCAATGGCTTCTATTGCCGGATACAAAGCCGTCTTGCTCGCGGCAGAAGTGCTTCCACGCTTTTTTCCATTACTAACCACGGCTGCAGGAACCATTAAACCTGCCAGTGTATTGGTGCTTGGAGCAGGCGTGGCCGGGCTTCAGGCACTCGCTACCGCCCGACGTTTGGGAGCCGTTACTTCGGCTTATGATGTGCGAGCTGCCGCCGCCGAAGAAGCCAAATCCCTTGGTGCCAAATTTATTGAATTGGATTTAGATACCACCGATGCCGCTGCTTCTGGAGGCTATGCCGCTGCACTAAGTTCCGATCGCGCTGAGCGACAGGTACAATTGCTTGCAGGACATATTTCCAAGATGGACGTTGTTATTACAACAGCCCTGATTCCTGGACGTAAAGCACCCTTGCTTATCTCGGAAGAAGCCGTTAAAGGCATGATTCCGGGTTCTGTTATTGTGGATATTGCTGCACCCAATGGTGGAAATTGTGCATTAACCGTACCCGGCGAAACCGTTATCCGGCATGGAGTCACGATTATTGGCTCTATGAACCTTCCTGCTGGAATGCCTTTCCACGCCAGTCAACTCTATGCCCGTACCGTTCTTGCTGGCGTGGGAGAACTCGTGAAAGACGGGGCATTCCGCTTAGATCTTGAGGACGAAATTATCAAAGGCTGCTGCATCACGCACAATGGTCAGGTGGTACACGATCGGGTAAAAAGTCTTCTATGAACCCCTTAAAAACCTTAACAGATTATGGAATTAAATGGACTTGTCACCCTGATTGTGGTGTTTACTTTAGCCTCTTTTGTTGGAAAAGAACTGATTGGTAAAGTACCTACCATGTTGCATACACCCCTTACATCGGGTGCAAATGCGGTTTCTGGTATCACCGTCATTGGTGCATTAATTGCAACCGGAATGGTCTCCAGTCCTATTACAAAATGGATTGGATTTGCGGCCCTCATTTTTGCAATGATCAACGTAGTAGGGGGCTATATGGTGACAGACCGTATGTTAGAAATGTTTAAAAAGAAAGAGGACTAAATACAGGCCAAATGGGTTCTAAGAGGCTTGGTTTTGTCAATATAACTTGTTTTGGATGTAAAATCTAATGATGACCATCAAGCCTGCTATGCCTAACCCAATGAGTCGCTCTTTAATTTGATATTCAATTTTTTGAAAAATACCCTTATGTCAGACCTAAAACTGGCCCTTATTAATCTCGTTTACCTTGTTGCGGCATCCCTCTTTATTATGGGGCTAAAAAAGCTGGGCAGTCCGGTAACTGCACGAGGTGGTAATCAACTTTCGGCTGTTGGTATGTTGATTGCAATCGTGGCGACGCTGTTTTATCAACAAATCTTGAACCCTGTTGAAATGATCGTGGGGCTGTTGATTGGTGCGGTGATTGGACTATATTTGGCGAAAACCGTAAAAATGACGGGAATGCCAGAAATGGTAGCGCTTTTAAATGCGTCGGGAGGAGTTGCCTCCTCTCTGGTAGCCGTCGCGGAGGTAGAACGGTATGCATCTATTGGACAAGGGATTCCTCCATTGGATACATTCATCGTTATCCTTACCATCTTGATTGGTACAGTGACGTTTTCGGGTAGCATCATTGCATGGGGTAAGTTAAGCACCAAAATGTCTGGAAATCCCATTCTCTTTCCAGGTATTCGGGTCTTAACCTTGCTTATGTTCCTTGGTGTGGTTGGCTGTTTGGTCTATATGTATCAAGGAATGGCCACGTTTACGGTGGATCAAACTCCTGTATTATATGCCGCCATTCTGGCCAATGTGTTTGCGTTTGCTTTGGGTATTTTATTGGTGATCCCGATTGGTGGCGCTGATATGCCCGTGGTAATTGCTTTGTTTAATTCGTACTCTGGTCTTGCTGGGGCTGCTTCTGGTTTTCTTATTAAAAATGATGCCCTAATTATTGCAGGCGCGTTGGTGGGGGCTTCGGGTATTATTCTTACCAAAGTGATGTGTGATGCGATGAATCGCTCGTGGCTAAATGTCTTACTTGGTGGATTTGGTGGAGACAGCGCTGCAACAGGTAGCCGCGATTTCTCCCAGGCAACGGTAAAACAAACCACAGCCGACGATGCCGCCATCCTAATGAGCTATGCCCAAAAGGTGATTGTCGTGCCAGGCTATGGTTTGGCGGTTTCTCAAGCCCAACACCAAGTACGTGAATTAGCAGATTTGCTTCATGAAAAAGGAGTAGAGGTGAAATTTGCCATACACCCTGTTGCTGGTCGGATGCCTGGACATATGAACGTTCTGCTTGCTGAAGCCAATGTGTCTTATGATTTATTGGTGGACATGGACGACATTAATCCGGAATTTGAACAAACGGACGTGGTACTCATCGTGGGTGCAAACGATGTGGTGAATCCGGCTGCCAAAAATGATCCTTCCAGCCCAATTTATGGGATGCCGATTTTGGACGTAGATAAGGCCAAAAACACCATCGTGATGAAACGTTCGATGAAGGCAGGCTATGCGGGCATCGAAAATGAATTGTTCTTCTCTCCTAAAAATGCCATGCTTTTCGGAGATGCAAAAGCCACCCTTTCAGCATTGATTTCAGAAGTAAAGGCTGTCTAAGAGGGCGAAAGGTTTCTTATCCAAAAGGCCGGCCTTTTAGGAGTCCGGCCTTTTTTAGGAGGAAAACGTATAACGGATCAGATCCCATTAAACAACTTATTCATGGACGCATACAAAAATCTTCATTTGCAAAAAACAAAAATATAACATCGTTAAACCTGATATACACAAGCAAAAGGCCAGAACTATAAATCAGTCCTGATCTTGCTTTTATGTTATATCTACTTTTTCCCCTAATGCATCTTCCACAAAATGATGTAGAAGAAATGTTTGCTCGGCGCCAAGTTTTTGCCCGTATTGACTAAAGAGGTATAAAAGCAGTGCGGCCACCAATAAGGCCGGATAAACCCACAACATAGCCGGAAATATTTTCAATAAAAAGGCTGTGATCACATAGCCAGTGAGGAAAAAAAGCGAAAATCCAATTATTCCATACCCAACCGCGAAAACTTGCCATACATCCTGACTGGGCCCGTAAAGCCCATGAATGATCGTCCCTTTTTCATGAGGATCGAAGTTGAGGTCGAGTTGTGGCGACCAAAAATGGTATTCCGGGCCTTGCGGAATCTTTAGTAGAATGTGATCTTTATAGCGTAGCCCTTCAATTTGCTTTGTCTGGTCCAGTTTTTCGTAGATCCGTTCTTGGAGGGCTTGGGGCTGAAGAGGTGAAATGGCTTTAATTTTGGGACGAATACGAATGCTGGTCATATTTTGTGTAATTTGTAGGTAACAAAATGTTGGGATAAGGTGAATTTAAAGATAGTGTGCAGTATAACTTTTCGCAAGAGGCTTCTGAAAATTGTTTCTTTGCGCGAATCTTGCATCCACCGACTGAAGACTGGGGTGTGGGACTGCTTGGGCTAAGTTCAATTGAAGTGCTTAAAAGATTTGCAACTTGCTTTGCGGATTGTGGTATATACTTTTATCTCAATCACCCTTTTATCGTACAAAAATGAAAAAACTTAAACCCTTTATCTGGATCACTCTTGTTGGGCTGGTTCTTGTATTTTTTAATATGCCGGTATTCAACTATGGATATTACGGTTTACCATTCCTGCTCCTATTGCTCACCTTATTGTGGATGGTGGTCACCTTCCCGGCTTCCAGTTTGAAAATGGAAGGGAAAGAGTTACGATTTGAGAAAAACACGAAATTCAGTAAAACCCCATTCTGGGTAGTACTGGGCTTGGCCTTCTATGTAGTGGTATTGCCCTTTATTACCAGTTCCCCAATGTTTCATAGTAGGAGCTATCGCAACCTGATTGGCAGTGTTAAAACAGGGTCTAATTTGTCTCAGCACATGGCGCCCATTTCGCTGGAAAAAATCCGCGTGGTGGACCAATCTTTGGCTTCGCTTTTAGGAGACAAGGTATTGGGAGCACAGCCAGCGCTTGGTAGCCAAGTGGAAGTGGGAACTTTTAATATTCAAAAAGTACGTGACGAATTATACTGGGTCGCGCCTTTGGTACATTCTGGTTTCTTTAAATGGATGAGTAACCGAGAGGGTACCCCCGGTTATGTGATGGTTTCTGCCACGAACGAGCGTGATGTGAAATTGGTTCAAAAGATGGGTTCGGAGGATGTGCGCATCAAAATACAGCAAAATGCTTATTTTTTTGATGACTTAGAACGTCATTTGTATTTTAGTGGTCATATTACACACGGACTTACGGACTACTCTTTTGAGATTGATGACAATGGTCGCCCATTTTGGGTGATTTCTAAATATGCAAAACGTATTGGTTTTTCAGGGGAAGATGTGTTTGGTATTTTGGTCGTGGATGCGAAGACCGGGCAAATCTCGGAGTACGATATCACGAATGCACCCAAATGGGTAGATCGTATTCAACCTCAAGATTTTGTAATGCAGCAACTCAATGACTGGGGCGAATATGTGAATGGTTATTGGAATTTTTCCAACGAGAACAAACTTCAGGCCACAGAGTCGCCATTGTTGGTGTATGGTGAAGACAATAAGTCTTATTGGTACACGGGTCTAACCTCGGTCGGGCGGGATGAGTCCACGAATGGCTTTGTACTGGTAGATACCCGCACGAAAAAAGCCCACTGGTATCGTCAGAGTGGTGCAACCGAATTCGCGGCTCAGAACTCGGCAGTGGGCAAGGTGCAAGAAAAAGGATATTCGGCCTCGCAACCCATTCCATACAATATCAACAATATTCCGACTTATGTGATGACCTTGAAGGACAATGGCGGCTTGGTGAAAATGCATGCCATGGTTGCAATCGGAGATTATACCATTGTAGGAACAGGTAATTCCCTCCGAGAATCATTGATGGCTTACAAGAGTGCCTACAATATGGCGGGTAATAAGATCAATCCGGAGTCTATTAGCAACCGATCGGTAACCAAATCGGTTCTTACCCGAATTAGCAGTGACATCAAAAATGGAAATAGTTTTTATTATTTCACCGTAAAGGATTTGAATCGAATCTTTGTGGGTTCTTCACAACTGTCCAACGAGTTGCCCATTTCTGTTCCGGGAGACAGTGTGGAGATTAGTTTTGATAACGATGCGCAGGAGATTGTAGACGTTGTTTCGTTCAACAACAAAAAGCTGGGCAAGCAATAATTGGTGCTACTGTACCGAAGTATAAAGAATGGCCGGGTATTTGGGTATCCGGCCATTCTTATTGGTTATTTCTTCGGAATTTTGGTTTCCACCCTTCGGATTGCGGCCTCCATTTTTGAAAAGGAGACATCCGGATCCAACTGTTCTTCACCACTAAAGTCGCCATAAATTGTTAAAACCATCGTGGGCGTCCCCGGAATATCAACAGCATTTGCCAGCCGAATATCGGTAATAATTAAGGGGGCCATTACGTCCCGCGCCATGCAATCTTTAAAAGCTAGCAGCGGAATTTTTAGCGACCGGGCATATTCCTCCATTTTAGGTAATGGGTTTTGTAACCTGCGCCAATCGGCCTGTTGGTTAAATAATTTGCCCATCATACCTTCAAATCCGGCCCGTCCTGCAATTCCTCCCGCACAATAGGCGGCTTCGGCGCCATGAAATCCGCGCATCAGCCTTGGTATGACATAAGCCCGGAAGATGAAGTTGGCTTTTCCTGTTTTAATAAATTGATTCTTAAGCGAATCTAATCGGGTTTCATAGAACCACTTACAATCCGGGCATGCAAAGTCAGCAAATTCATTGATATAAACCTTGGTGGTATCATTGCCATACATGCGTGCCAAGTCGGCTTTTCGGATTAATTCTCGGTCTTTTGCGAACGGGTCGGTGTTGCCCGTTTGTGCCAAAACCGAAAGGGGGAATAAGAAACAGCATAGAAGGAATAAACGTTTTTGCATAACCCAAAGCGTAAAAGCTGAATAAGTTTGTAAATTCATCGGAATAACCCAATGTAATGCGGAAGTAGTATATTTCGCTTGCAACCCAATAAGTTCCCCAAAACCTGAAAAAGACCAAAATGCCAACCCTGATTCATTACGCCATTCCGGCATTTATCTTCCTAATCCTCCTCGAAGCCTTTATTTCTGCAAAGGAACAACTGCACCTATATGAAATCAAGGACACTGCGGCCAGTTTATCCATGGGGGTTGGAAATGTGTTGGTGGGGTTGCTAACCAAGGGGTTTTTCTTGGGTTTGTATTTTATGGTGTACGAATTCCGGTTGTTTGACTTGGGGCATGCATGGTGGGTTTGGATTTTGCTCGTTTTTGCAGATGATTTTACGTACTATTGGCTGCATCGGCTCAGTCATGAAAGTCGGATTTTGTGGGCTTCTCATGTGGTGCATCACTCTTCTCAAAAGTATAACTTAGGCACTGCTTTGCGCCAAACTTGGACGGGTTCGTTTTTTAGTGGCTGGTTCTACATATGGCTCCCTTTGCTCGGTTTCCATCCACTGATGGTGTTAACCATGAATGCCATTAGCCTGATTTACCAATTCTGGATTCATACCGAGGTAATTCATAAAATGGGTCCATTAGAATGGATATTAAACACACCTTCACACCATCGCGTACATCATGCCTCCGATGCGCAGTATTTAGATCGAAACCATGCGGGGATGCTCATCATCTGGGATCGGATATTTGGAACTTTTGTGCCAGAAAAGGAACGCCCCACGTATGGCCTCACGAAAAATATCTACACCTATAATCCTGTTCGAATCGCCCTCCACGAATGGCAAGACCTTTTAACAGATGTCTGGAATGCCCCCGGCTGGCGGGCTAAGATCGGGTATCTTTTTGGCCCGCCAGGCTGGAAGCACGATGGAACAGGGATCACTTCTGAAGAATTAAGGAAACGATCCAAATTAAAATAACTACTTTAGAAGCGTCATTTTACGCGATAGAACGCCTTCAGACGTCTTGAGGCGGTATAGGTATGTGCCGCTCGGTAGGTCATTGGAAATGAACCGCACATTAAAATGACCTGCTTCCTGCTGTTGGTTCATAAGCGTCCGAACCAAGCGGCCATTGAGGTCAAATACTTGAAGATTCACCCATCCGGATTTTTGGAGGGTAAAGCGGATGCTGGTTTCTGGGTTAAATGGATTGGGGTAGTTTGGGGCCAAACTAAAGAGCTGTCGCACGGGTTCTTGTTCCACCGGAACTATCTTACGCTTTTGGATTTCGAGGTTGTCCGCCATCCAACCCCACCCATCCAAGGTACCGGAAGGATTAAGCAATTGAAACCGTATGTTGATTTTATCCCCAGCCTTAAAAGTCTTTAGTAGGTCTATTTTTTTGCGTTTCATCAAAGATGGTGTACCATCAGTCTTATTGCTGTACGCGGTTCTCCACTCAGTATAGGCACTGCTGTTGACGCCGGCTGCCAGTGCCACCCAGGTTTTACCATCTTTGCTTCCTTCTGGCACGACATAACCACCAAATTCAAAATCCGGATATTTGGATCCGGTTGCACCCGGTCTTAGAATCGCAACTTCGTCGTATTCCATAAAAGCTTCGGTGCTGGTGACAGCAACAATGATTTTGTTGGCCATTTGAAACACATAGTTGCTCCCTGGAAGGATTGAGATGGGGTGCGGTGTATGAATGGCGCGACCCGTAAAGCCCGTGGCAGTAGAAATATTAAAGATCGCATCGCCATCCACCGAGCCTGGAGTAAAAAAGATGTTGTTGGATTCCGAAGTGTCGAAGTCGGTCTCTATGCCAGTTAGTAGTGGGCCAAATGGACTTAGGCTTGTGATACTTTTGGTAAGTTCCAAACTTTTGCGGCCTTTGAAGACCCGAATATTTATGGTTAAGGATTTTGCCGAAAGGTTGTTTAGGTCTGGGGAAAGAAGCGCCCCAGGTTCATTTTTAGGGTAAGTTCCCAATTTGGTCTGGTTTACAAAGACCCATGTGGAGTCATAGGCAGTTCGGAGGACAAATTCTGCAACCGGAGGTTCGCCGGTATTCTGAGCAAACGTTTTAATCACGGGAGGTTGGAAGGAGTATATAAGCAATTCTGGGATCTTGACCGACCATACGCCACGGCCATGCGTACCCAGCACCACCTCGTCATCCACAACCTCCATCGTCCAAATGGCTACTGCCGGAAGGCCATTATTGGCATAATGCCATGTAGCCCCGTTGTCGGTGGATTCAAATAGGCCAATCTCTGTTCCGACCCACAAGGTTTCGGGAGCATGGGGCAATACCAAAAGCGAATAAACGGCCACATTGGGAAAACCGTTGTTGCTTAGAATGCCTGTACCAAATCCGGAGATATCTTCCCAAGTTTTCCCTAAGTCGTTGGTTCGTAATATTTTAGGAGCATTAGAAATGGAATAAAGTGCGTATGCAGTAGAATCTTTACTTGGATGGGTGGCAATAGAAGAAACATTGCCCAAGGTGGCGCTATATCCTGAAACAGGTGCATACGAATCACCACCATTTGTCGAAACATAGAAGCTACGCCCGCCCGTAATACCATTTCCTGTCCATACAATATTGGGATTGGCAAGTGAAACACGCACATCTGCCCCACTCCAGTTCCAACCATCGCCCGGCTTTTTTGCCTCCCAATTGGTCCCAAAATCCTTTGAGCGCCAAACACCAGTTGAGCCTATCGCGAATACCCGATCGGGCAGTAGTGGGCTATTGGCGAGGAGGGAAATAAACGGCCCTTTGCCTTGTCCGCGGTCGGTGAGGTTGGACAGGGATTGGAAAGAAGCGCCGCCATTCACTGATCTACTCAACCCATTGAACTGTGAAGCCCCCATCATCATTTTGGGATCTGCCTGATGCCAAAGTACTTCGAATCCGTCTCCAGATAAGGCATTGACCCAAGGTGTTGTGGCCCCTGCATTATCGTTAGAAAACCACGTACCATTGTCTTGCATGCCGCCAAAATAGGCTTGTACCAAAGGCTTTTTTGAGGCACCATAAAACTGGGTTGACTGAATACCATCGAATTGAACCCAATTATTACCAGCGTCATTCGAAAGAGCGATACCACCGTCATTTGCCGCCAGCAACCTAAACGTATTTCCAGATATTTTGAATGGTACCAAAAGGTGTTGGTCCACATGGACATCGGCAGTGGCAGTGGGAGCAACACAGGCCGAGCCAAAATAATTCTGACACCCTGTTCCACCGTATCCACTGGTTAAGTGGGTAGATAAAAACGTATTTCCAGAGGGGTTAATGGTGAGGCGAACAATGTCTATGCCTCCTACAAACACTTCGTTTTTATCCAAGGGACTGACCGCAATGGCATTGTCGTACCAGCCTTGGTCACTCATCCAGTTGGCTTTGAGGTTCCCCGAAACCCGCTGATACGTGGCTGCATTCCACGTTTGTGCACCATCTCGGCTAATCATAAGCCGAGAATCAGATTCTTTGGTATTGTTCACCGTTACAGAAACCACAACGGCGGCATAAACCAAACTCGTGTCTTGGGTGGTCGTGGCAATTTCCATCCGCCCAAAACCATCGGTAATGCCAAACTCGGTCTTGGTCCATGTTTCTCCTTTATTCACCGACTTATACACGCCATTACCATTCCGTGCAGCATATAAAGTCTTGAAATTCAAAGGATTGGCCATAAGTTGTTGTACCCATCCACCCATCACATTTCGCCAGGATATGCCACCATCGGTCGTCTTAAACACGCCCGTATTGGTTCCCGCAAGTAAAATGTCGGGGTTTTGTGGATCAATAATCAGCCGGTTGACAAACTTGAAGTCGTTGTTCGAGGCTGTAGCCACGAGTTGTTTCCATGTTTCGCCATGGTCTTTCGACACAAAAATACCATCTCCACGGATGGCATCCACATTGTTAAATCCTTCTCCGGTCCCGGCATATAAAATGTCTGGATTGGAAGTTGATTGCACAATAGAAATGGTCGCTAAATTGGGTAATAAAGGTGTTTTGTCTGTCCACGAACGCCCAGCATTGGTGGTTTTCCAAATCCCTCCACCAGCAGTTCCTACAAACCAAGTATCGCCAGTAGGGTCAGAAATGTCCACCACAATGGCGCGTGCCCTACCAGAGATATTAAAAGGCCCTCGTTCTTGCCATGCTAATTCTGTGGCTCGTTTTCCCAAAACAAAGGGGTTGTTCAAGGCGCGTGTCAATTCATTTAAACGATAGTTTGCAGCATATGTTGGCCCAGCATCTCCATCCCGCGTTCTAATTCGTTTGTGCCACTCAAGAAATTGGCCAGGTCCTTTTTTTTCCTCTTCTTCCTTAGGGATTAGGGACATGCTCGGCCAAATGAGATAGATGCTTCCGATGACTGTGGCGATCAAGACGCCGGAGAACCAAGTTTTATTCGACATAAAAAGAAAGGTTGAGATGATTAGGGATGCGCCTAAAATAGAACAAACGTACATTTGGAACAAAAAAAAAGCGAAGTCTAAAACCCCGCTTTTTTCTCTGATTTAGAGATGGTTTAAGGCGCAAAGTCAGAATAGATCGTAACAACCGTATTGGCATTGCCAATGTCAAGCCCTACCGCCACGCTGTTTTGATCGCCCGTTACTTCCACGGAATGAATACAATAACCCCTGCTGGCGGCAGTAAGAGGATCGTCTAGAATACGTATATTCAGTGTATCGCCATATTCTTCATCGAACGAATCCATGAGATCACTGTATAAGGCACCGCCTCCGGCAATGACTAAGGTATCTGCCTTGCCATAGTCCTCGTCTGTCCATAAGTTTCGGATGGCCGATGCAATTACATTTCTGAAATAGCGTTTCAGTACCAATTTTCGGATTTCAGTGATGTCAATTCGTTTTCGATTCAACATCGTGGATCCGGATTGAAAGGCTACATCAAACTGATGTTCGGTTCTTAAACCCAGATAATAGCTCTTCGAAAGTTCTTTCATACAATCATCCACCGCATACCGTATTCCTTGCGCCGAAATCATGGTTCGCTGCACAATGCCGGATTTATTGCTGAGACAAGCTTCAAAAGTGCCGTATCCGAGGCTCACCATAAAGAATGGCTTGTCCCTGAATTCATCCGAGTTACGGGCTGCTTTCACACAGCCATAGATTTCAGGAATGATTTCTGTTTTGGCGACTGCAACCGACCGAAATTGACGGGTCGAACCGCCAAAAGTGGAAGGGGCATATTCAATCCGGTGTGTACCCGTTATGAAATCAATGGCCGCCTGACGGTTCATATTATACGTGGAAAATGGAAAGCCGGACGTAAGTACGATCGGCTCGTCGCTGAGACTGGAAGCCAAAAGCAAGCCTGATTGCACCAAAAGGCGGTAATCCAGTTCGTGAGGCGAACTATTGATGGCCTTGTGTGGATTTATGCCTTCTGAAAGTGCGAGTTGTCCGATGATGTAGCCCGTCTGGTCGGAATATATTTTCATGCCCTGCAGCAAGTCCGAGGCAACATTTACTAAATCACCGTTATGGGTCTCATAAACACTTGGGAAAGGGTATGTGATTAACATGGGAAATTCTTAACGGTTTTGTGGAGAGAGTATGACATATCGGTTTTGCTCAGAGTATAACAAAGTTATTATCGTTTCCCACCTGATTCTATCTTGCTTAAGACAACCATCGGAGTGGGGGTAACATTTTCGGGTAATTGGGTAAAGTGCATTCGGGCGCTCTTTAGGTCAGATTCTTCAAAGGTAGCCGTTTGTACTTGTGCCATAATCATGTTTGCACCATCTAATTTTACATGTTCCCATTTTGCAAGATGTAGGTTGGCTTCAGTCAACTTTGCATGTCGGAAATCGCAACGTGAAGCATGGCTCTCGCTTAGTTGGGCGTTTTTTAAATCTGTGCGTTCAAAACTACATCTGAAGATTCGTGCTTTCTCTAGATTAATTTGGCCCATGAACGCCTGATCGAACGATGAGGCTTGTACTTGTGCCTGAGAGAAGACGGCCTGTTCCATCGAGGCACCTTTAAAGTTTACTTGCTGCAACTTAATGCGCAGGGCTTTAGCGCCAGTTAATAAGGCAAGCGAAAACTGAGATTCCTGAATATCGGCATGGGAGAGTTCTGCTTCGGCCAGATTTGCCTCCTGAAAAAGGGAATTTTGAATCCGGCATTCGGAAAAATCAGTTTTCCATAAATCGGCTCGTTGGAAATTGCAATCCGACAAAGCATGTTGGTTAAATTGGGCAAAGGCCAACTTGCTACCACTCAGATTTATTCCACGCAATTCGCATTGCTTAAAAACAAGCATCTGACCATTAATTAGCTGTAGGTTCGCTTGTTGCAAATTACAGTGCTCAAAGACTGCCCCCTGAAGATCACTGCCCTGAAAATCCGTATAAGGGGCTTCAATTTGTGCAAGTTGGGTTTCCCGTAACGAGATACCACGCAATTTGGCCAGATGTAGCCGTACTCTTGTTAGAATGGCTCCCTCAAAATTTGTGCCGCCTAGCTGCGATTTTTCAAAAGAAATATCCCGTAAGGTAGCACCTTGAAAGAATGAATTGGTGAGGTCGCACTCTTCAAAGGTGATTTTTTGTAAGACCTGATCTCGGAAGTTCATTCGTTCCATTCTGACTTTCTCAAAGCGACATTGTCCTAACTGTGCTTTTTTGAACGTTGTATCAGTAAGGTTAGATCCGGAAAAGGTGCTTCCTGTAAAGTCAGGGAACCAAAAGCGGCAATTGCTGAAGTTTGTTTGAGACAGGAGGGCGTGTGGAATTTTACAGTCAAAAAAAGTTGCTCCGGCAAATTGTGTTTTTACACAAGAAGCCCCCCGGAAATGACAATCCACAAAGTGCGCGAGTGGGAATTTCGTTTCCCTAAGAATCGTTTCTTGAAATGATACCGATTCAAAACTCAGGGTACTCGCATCGGCTTCATCGAGGTGTGCTTTATCAAAAATGGTTTGGTTAAAGCGAACATTTTTAAAAGATACCCGCTCTAAACGGGCTTCTCTGAAGTTGGTTTGGTGCAGTCCAATGTGGCTAAAAGTAGCATCTTTAAGGTCTGAACGCTCAAAAATAGTTGCTTTGAGGTATAGGTTATGCAGTTTAGCATGCGGTAAGGTGGCATGAACAAAGCTGGCTTCGTTCAGATTGGAGGTGCTAAAGGTCACATTGGTCATTAAGGCCATATCAAAAGATGCCCCGCTTGCCCCGCACTGATCGAAGTGGCTGCGCTCCATCTGGGCATTTCGGAAACTGCTTTGTCCTAGATTACAGGCTTTAAAAGAAGCATTGTTTAGCTGGGCATGTTCAAATTGCGAACGTTCTAAATTGCATTGCAGAAAGTTTGTGTGATCAAATCGGGCATGACGAAGGCTTGCTTCCTGAAAGTTGCATTGATTAAGAGAGGCAAAACTAAAATTTGCTTTTTCTAAATTGGTATTGTTCAGAACAATATGTGCCAATTGGGTGTGCTGGAGGTCAATACGCTGAAGATTTGCGCCAGACAAACGGGTATGAAGTAAATTTACATTTCGCAATAAGGCTCCGGAAAGATTGGCATTTTCGAGATTGGCTTTTTGCAAATTGCAGTCCTGAAGGTTACACCCAGACAAATCTGCCCCTCTGAAGTCAAACCCCTGAAGGTTAAGGCCAGACAAATTGGCTTTTACAAGGCAAGACATCCTGAAATGAGCGAAAAGTTTTTTCGTTTTATTCAACTGGAGTTCGGTACAATCGGTTTTCTCACAAGAAACCTCTACCATTTCCGCTCCATCGAGCAGGGTTCGCTTTAGGTTGGATTCGTCTAAGTTTACCTGATTGATCAAGGCCGAGGATAAGTCTGCAAATTCAAGGTCTGTCCGTAGAAGCGAGGCACCTGTTAGATCTGCCTGAACCAAAGTGGCGTGCTTTAGGTTTGCTTCGTCTAATTTACAGCCCCGCAAATCAGCCTTGTCCAATAAAGCTTCTTCTAAATTAATACGCCAAAGGTTGGCCCCTCTTAGGTTAGCTCCCCGTAGGTTGGAGTGCGACAAATTGGCGCTATGTAAAGAGGCATTCTGGAAGTTGGCGCCCTCAAGATTGGCGCCCCGTAAACTGGTGCCGAGCAGACTGGCATGGCGCAAATCGGCTTTTTCTAAGTTCATTCCATCTAAAACCACGTGGTCAAAAACCACATTGGGCATCGAAACCCCTTTCAGGATAACGCCTGCCAGTTTGGCTTTGGTCAGGTTAGTACGCTCAATAAGGGAGCGGGTAAAGACGGTTTGGGCGAGATTTGCTGATTCCAAATTTACGCCCCAAAGGTGACAACCCTGAAGATTCGCCCCTTCCAAGTTGGCTTCATTTAAATTGGTAAAAGCAAATCGTACCCCGGCCATGTTGCAGAAAGTCAGGTCTGCACTATGGAAGTTGGAATGATTCAGTCGGGCCTGTGTAAAAATAGCATCTCGGAAGCGTGTCCTATAGCAAGTGATATGTTCGAGAAGGGCGTCCGCCAAATTTACCCGTTCAAACTCGGCATAAGACAAATCGGTACCACTTAATAACGCTCCGGATAAATTGGCATCATGGAGTTTGGCTGCGCGAAAATCGGATTTCTGAATGCGGGCGCCTTTCAGGTTGACACCAATCAGGTTCGCATTCACCAAAGAAATTTCGTCTAAAATAACCCCTTCCAAATTGGCGCCTTGCAAGTTTACGCCCGTAAGAATAGCGCCGTGCAGGTTGGTGTTTTTTAGGTTGGCGCCTCTCAAATTGGCCCCTGTGAGGTTGGTTTTTTCTAGATTAGCCCCCATCAGATTAACAGAAGTTAGGTCTAAACCTGCCAGATTGGCTTCTCGAAGGTCTGCATTCGAAAAATCTGTCTGATCAATAAGGCAGGCGTGTAGATCTACTTGGCACAAACTGGCATTTCGGAAGGTTGCTGCACGTAAATTTGCCGATCCGAAATTGCAACGGTCTATCTGGGCATAGTCGAAATTGGCGTACTGGAGATCTGCATTGATGAGTTTGGCCTCGATAAGAATAGACTTCTCAAACACGGCACGCTTGGCGGAAACTCCGGCCAAAGAGGCTTCTTGAAGATTGGCATCTGGAAATTGCGCTTCTTCTAAAGCGGCACCATCTAATCTGGCTTCTGAAAGATCCGCCTCTTTAAATAAAACCTGGGATAAATTCAGTCCGGTAAGGTCTCTCTTGTGAAGGTCTGTGGCCCTTAGGTCTAACTTTTTCCCCAAGCGTTTCATCGAAGAAGACGCCAACCATTGTGTATGTTGCCATGCGGCTACACGCAATTGGATGTTCGAAATTTTTTTCTGAACAGGCATGGTGACGGGAGGAAATGTCCGTTTATAGTTGCTCAGCAAAACGGACAAGAGGAACGATGCATATATTGGTTGGTAGCGGATGCGTTAAAATACAACAAAAGATTCCAGATGTAAAAAATGACTCGTGAAATTGTATTTTTAGTTAATTGAATTCAGCGAGCGCCATTGTTTGGAGGTAATAAGTGGGCTGATAGGAGTTGTTGATAGAGATTAGGATGTATGTATATACGTGTAATACATATATACGCAATTTAACTGTGTATATGACTCAACAAATAAAGAAATCTTTTAATGGGATCATTGGGGGTAGGTGGTTTCGTGAGCCTTGGTTATGGGCAGCACTGGGGTTGCTTTCTTTTTGGTTGCTACAGGTGACACATGGTTTAGAACTACGAGTGACATTGCATGATACACTCGATTCTGATGTAGCTGTCCGCAAAATTCTTTCCGAAACGGGTGGGTGGTATTTGTGGAACCGCGATGCCGTACTTCCCATGATCATGAATGGTTTACCCCGTAATGCCATTGATCTGTCGGGAGTGAACCTGATTAATTTATTATTTGTTTTGTTTTCACCATGGACAGCTTTTGTGCTTTCGATGCTTTTGGTACATGGGGTAGCGGGATGGGGGGCTTATAAACTTTCTGGTCTTTTTCTGGAGGAGTGGCCTGTATTTAGGGTGCTGATTAGTTGGGGATTTGCTTTTTTACCCCATTATGTACTGTATGGTTGGACAACGGCGGGTTTGCCCTGGTTAATTTGGGCAACTGTTTCTTTTTTAAGATATCAAGCGCCAACCCAGCAGCAATTTGGGAAATTTGCATCCGTTTGGATCGGTTATGCAATTGGTGCACACTTTATTTTATTTGGATTTTTTGTTTGGTTAGGCATGGTGGCTTTGGTGGGTTGGTATGCACATACTAAAAGATTGATGTGGAAACGTATGGCAGTGGTAACAGGTGTGGTATTGGTTCTTTTTATGGTACAAACCTCGCACCTTTTAATGAATATGGGAGATGCGGGGTTTGTTTCGCATCGGACAGGGTGGAATTTATTCTTTCAGCACGATAATTTTGTAGAGATTGTTAAAGATGCAATTTTCCATTTTATTGCAGGCCAGTACCATGCCCCAAGCATTCATACGCTTGTTTTGGTATTGTTATTGGCCTCTGTTTGGGTTTTTCGGCGTCAACATGCCATCGTGAGAAAGATTTCAATCTTGTTGTTCGTTCAGGCGGGCTTTTCATTCTTGGGTGTGTGTTGGTTTTGGGAGGGATTGATTCCCGTAAAAATGCAATTGGGGTTTCTTAAGAGTTTTAACGCCGGAAGATTGGCTTTTGTATCTCCCGTGATCTGGCTGGCCGCACTGATGATAACGACCCGTATTTGGTTGCAACAGAAGCCGCTTGCCCAACCCTATCTTGTCGTTTTTTTGGTGATTCACGTACTTTGGGTGGGGTGGGGGAATGGGATGTTGCGATCAAACATAATGGCTTGGTTGCGTCCCGATTACCATGATGCTGCATTTCCGTCTTGGAGCGGATTTTATGCCCCTCAAGACTGGGCTAAGGTAAAGGCCAATATTGGCGTATCAACCAGAGATTTTAGGGTTATTTCCGTAGGAATACATCCAGCAGTTGCCCAATTTAATGGTTTCTACACATTAGATAGCTATCAAAACAATTATTTATTAGGGTATCATGCAGCATTTAGAAGGATCGTTGCATCGGAGTTGGCGATGTCTGATAAATGGCGACGATACTTCGATGAATGGGGTAGCCGTTGTTATATTTTACCTGCCCATGCACAAACTTGGAAGTCTCCTTTTTGGGTGCTCAAAAGAGAAGTCAAATCGCCAAAGCCTTTACAACTCGATCATAGGGCGTTCAAAAAAATGGGAGGGCGGTTTTTGATTGCAACATATGAGCTCGATCTTTCGGATGTGTGGCAACTGAGAAAAAGATTTGAGACTCATCAGGCTTGGTATAATCTTTATCTCTATGAGGTTAAATAAATGCTTGATTCACCATTCCTTAAAGTTGAAGATCCTTACAGGGTGTTTTTTTAGGTCTTCAGACCCATTTACGACATAAATTTGTGGAATCTTAGCGATGTACTTGCTGTTCTCTAAATAAAAAGCGAGTATTTTCAGATCACAATTTTACATTGTAAGCCTATTCCCTGCTTTGTCTAAACCTCTTATTCCTCCACTTACAAACAGGGTGGGGCAATAATGTTTTTTTCACCAAACAACCTAACCGCAAACACCATTAATATGGAATTTCTTTTGTATGTCCCACCTGTTTTAGGCGTAATCGGCCTGCTGTATATGGCTGTTCAATGGGGCTGGGTCGGCAAACAAGACGCAGGTGAACCCAAAATGAAGGTCATTGCAGATCATATTTCTGAAGGAGCAATGGCATTCCTTCATGCAGAATACAGAATTCTGGGGGTTTTTGTCTTGGTAGCCAGTATCCTGCTCGGTATTTTGGCGATGCAAATGCCCGAAACCTCGTCTCCATTGATCATTGTGGCCTTTGTAATTGGCGCAGTATTCTCGGCAGCTGCCGGAAATGTAGGGATGCGGATTGCCACCCGTGCGAATGTGCGTACAACACAGGCGGCAAGAACTTCTCTTTCTCGTGCCCTAAAGGTTTCGTTCACCGGTGGTTCGGTGATGGGGCTGGGCGTGGCAGGATTGGCCGTTCTGGGGCTAAGTACTCTTTTTATTGTTTTTTATAATGTCTTTATGGGTGGCCAAATGAACTCGGTTACAGAAATGACCCGTGTTCTGGAGGTGTTAACTGGGTTCTCATTGGGGGCGGAATCTATTGCCCTTTTTGCACGTGTGGGTGGTGGTATTTATACCAAAGCGGCTGACGTTGGCGCAGACCTTGTAGGCAAAGTTGAGGCGGGCATTCCGGAAGACGATCCGCGTAATCCTGCAACCATTGCTGACAATGTGGGGGATAACGTTGGGGATGTGGCTGGCATGGGTGCGGACTTGTTCGGGTCATATGTAGCAACGGTTTTGGGTTCGATGGTGCTTGGAAACTACGTAATCCGCGATTCAGGTATTATGAACGATGGATTTGGCGGAATTGCACCCATCTTGCTACCCATGCTGATTGCCGGGGTGGGGATTTTGTTCTCCATTATTGGAATGTGGCTTGTGAGTGTAAAAGACACCGATGCCACAACAGATACCGTACAATCGGCTTTGAATCGTGGAAACTGGGTTTCTCTTGGCCTGACGGCTGTGGCTTGTTATGGTCTGATTATGTGGATGTTGCCTGCCGAAATGCAAATGGATTTCTTCGGGCAGGGACTAATGACGGTTACCAATCTAAACGTTTTCTTTGCCGTTGTGGTGGGCTTGGTCGTGGGTGCACTTATTTCATTCATCACCGAGTATTATACTGGATTGGGTAAAAAACCGGTGATGGATATTGTACACCGCTCTGGGACAGGGGCTGCAACCAATATTATTGCTGGTCTTGCAACAGGGATGATCTCCACCGCCTATCCGATTATTTTGTTTGCGGGTGCGATCTGGTCTGCTTATGCACTGGCTGGATTTTATGGTGTAGCGATTGCCGCTTCTGCTATGATGGCAACTACAGCCATGCAACTTGCCATTGACGCCTTTGGCCCAATTGCAGACAATGCGGGCGGTATCGCTGAAATGAGTGAATTACCAGAAGAAGTGCGTGGAAGAACAGATATTCTAGACTCGGTTGGAAACACGACCGCAGCAATTGGAAAAGGGTTTGCCATTGCATCTGCGGCTCTTACAGCACTGGCACTTTTTGCCGCTTATGTGAATGTTACGGGTATTGACGGCATCAATATCTTCAAGGCCGATGTATTGGCAGCTCTCTTTGTGGGTGGTATGATTCCTGTGGTATTTTCTGCCTTTGCTATGAACTCGGTTGGAAAGGCAGCGATGGAAATGGTAAAAGAAGTTCGTCGTCAATTTCGCGAGATCCCCGGTATCATGGAGGGAACGGGAGAACCAGAATATGGCCGTTGTGTGGAAATCTCTACCCAAGCAGCCCTCCGCGAAATGATGATTCCAGGTATGATCGCTATTATCACGCCTTTGATCGTTGGATTCCTGATGGGGCCAGAGCCATTGGGTGGCTATATGGCTGGTGTTACGGTTTCGGGGGTTCTATGGGCTATATTTCAATCCAATGCGGGTGGGGCTTGGGACAATGCCAAAAAGTCCTTCGAAAAAGGGGTAGAAATTGATGGTCATATGTACTACAAAAAGTCGGAGCCTCATAAGGCTGCTGTTACAGGTGATACGGTTGGTGATCCATTTAAGGATACTTCCGGTCCTTCCATGAATATTCTGATTAAACTTTCGTCTATTGTCGCACTCATTATTGCGCCGTTTATCGGTATGGGCGGACATGGTGCAGATACGACAATGGAGTATATGCCCGATACAGAACAAGAAGAGCTCGCGCCTGTTCCGGGGAATACAACTCCTTCGCCCACTACACCTGCTCTTAGCTCCTTGAAATTGGATAGTGGCTTAGAAATGAATGTTGCTGCCGATGGAATCGAAAATAAATTGGTCTCTTTTATTAAAGATGCCAATAAGCCGGTTGACAAAACGACTTGGTTTTCTTTCGATCGTTTGGTATTTGAAACAGGGAAATCAACCCTGAAGCCTGAGTCGCAAGCACAACTCCAAAATATTGCCAATATTCTGAAAGTATATCCTGCGGTAAACCTCAAAATAGGTGGCTATACCGATAATACAGGTAAGCCCGAAGCCAACTTAGCCCTTTCTGGTGAACGTGCAAAAAATGTAAAAGCAGAATTGATAAAACTGGGAGTAGAAGAAGCGCGTTTAGAATCTGAAGGTTATGGGCAAGAACACCCTGTTGCAGACAATGCAACGGAGGAAGGGCGTGCACAAAACCGTCGGATAGACGTCCGTGTAACCAAGAAATGAGCGAATATTAGACGCTTCATTCTTTAGCCGAAAACGAAAGCCCACAAAGCAAATTGTGGGCTTTCGTTTTGGTGCGCCCGGCATGTGCGCAGACTTGGCGGTGGAAGTCCGCTATACGCTTGGCAG
>ERZ761607.249-NODE-249-length-108435-cov-96.182783_pt1 | contig 108435 bp, 73 predicted proteins | sample MGYA00511164_ERZ761607 | MGnify/ENA primary metagenome ERZ761607 (study PRJEB28899, sample SAMN02445080) | bioreactor sludge metagenome | biome: EBPR sludge | place: Australia: Brisbane, Thorneside Wastewater Treatment Plant | collected 2011-06-22 ...
AGCCCCTATACAGTATCTCTTAATGCCCGTTTCAGGCTTTTTTTAGTGAACTCAATTCTTGTAACTACAATACTAACAACCTGCAAAGCTACACAAACATGTTTACAACATCAACAAAAGCCCTCATAAAAAAACATAAAGCTCTTGCCGCCTAAGTGGGCTCAGAAACTACCACCCTTACAAATAAATTCTACTTTCCGCACCTAAAAATTTCATGTCTGATTATCAGGGACTTATAGGTATGGGCGAATTTCTGTCGAATTTTTATTTATATTTAATATCCTGAAAAACAGCACGATAAACATAATTATCTGTTTGGGTGCGGAAAGTAGGATACAAAACAAGCAAACACCCTGTACCACCTGCCCACTACCCCCAGGTGCAACGCACCGTAATCTGTTGCCCATTTTATCAAGTACATCTAAACCATATACAGGCATTACCCCCTGTCGGGCATTCATTTTAATTCCAACCTCACGTTAGAATAAAAACAAGCTGTTGTTTACTACAGAGGTTTTAGATCATAAATGCTGCGCACTTCCATAAACTCTTTTTCCATATTTAGCCTTAGGTTTATGAGCTTACCGGTTCTTACATCAAAAACCCACCCATGAATTTTAGGATAGCCGGTTTTGTACCAGGCGCGCTGCACGTGGTCAATTTTAATGATATTGATGCACTGCTCCCGCACATTAAGTTCTACCAACCTGTCAAACTTTTGTTGTGGGTTTTGAATGGCATCAAGCTCGGTTTTGTGCAGCCTGTAAACATCACGGAGGGTTTGGAGCCAACTGTTTAACTGCCCCATATCGCTGGGGTTCATGGCGGCTTTTACTCCTCCACATTCATAATGCCCGCAAACAATAATGTGTTTTACCTTTAAATGCTCTACGGCATACTGCACTACGGCGTTTAGGTTATTATCGGTACTTACCACCAAGTTGGCAATGTTTCGGTGAATAAATACTTCGCCCGGGTTTAACCCCATAAGGTCTTCGGCAGTAACCCTGCTATCAGAACAACCAATGTAGAGCAGTTCGGGCGCTTGCCCTTTGCTTAGGTTTTCAAAGTAATGCGGGTCTAATGCTAATTTTTGGGCAATCCATTTTTCGTTGTTCTCAAAAATAGCGGCAAAATTCATGTTATTAATTTTTAGAGGTGAATTTAGCAATAATGATACCCACCAGTGTTACCATGTAAAACTGACCTGCCATGCCAAAAAAAGCTGCCAGCAATCGGGCAGAATTGTTTACTGGGGTTATATCGCCATAACCTATGGTGCTTAGGGTAATGAGGCTAAAATAGGAGATTTCGGTATAAAAAAGCGGTATGTTGTTTGCCGTAGTTCCGTTAAAAGAAGCGGGCAGGTAGTACTCCAAAAGCAAAAAACAAAAGGTAGCCACAACAGCCAGCAGCAGGTAGCCGCTAACCGACCCCAAAATGATACCGGTTGTTACTTCGCCGGGGGTGGTTATTTGTCGTAATACCTCGATAAACAAAAGTGAGTAATACGCAATGTAAATGCCAATGCCTATACCTGTTAAAACGGGAGAAGCAAAAATAAGGGTAAAATTAAACGGAATAAGCACACTACCGGCAAAAAGAAGGTTTTTTACCCATTTTACCCAGCGTTTTTCCTCCTTAAACATGCCCACCGATACCAAACCCAGCAGTATCATGTTTAGTGGCCATACATAGGTAAGGTAAATGAGGTTGCTTACAAAAAATATCTTGTTAAACAGCAGCATTATCAAAGCAAAAAGCAAGAGTTCAAACCGGTAAATATGTAGGGTGGCAGTGTGGCGGGTGGGCATGTTGTTTCTTCATTATTTAAAACAGAAATCCGTTTTGGGGTGTTAGCTTAGGGGGCAGGTTGGTTTCGCCCAGCATTTCACGCAGGTCTCGCTCAATGGTGTTGCACATAGCAGTAAGGGGTACATCGGTAATACGGTTTTCAAAGGGGTCTTCGTTTACCTCGCCCACTTTACCTATAATGGCAAACACAAAAGCAATGGTAACCGATACCGGCGGCATAAGGTAAGCTATGCCCAATTTATCAAAATCGGGCAAAAGTGAAAAGGGCAGCAAAAGTATAAAAACATACAGAAATAATCGGGTAAAAAAGTCGTATTGGCGCAGCAAAGGAGTATTTTTAATTCGTTCGCAGCCGCCTTGGTAATTAGCCAGCGCCAGCAGTTGCCCTTCTAACTGAAAACTGTCGAAACCGGCAAGTGTGCCGTTTGCCATAGCTTGGTAAATTTTTTTACCCATTTCCAAATGCAAAAAATTGGGTTTGTTTTGTGCTTGCAGCAAATTAGGCATAAGCCCGGGCGGCAGTAAGCCCGATAAGGTTTGCCAATCGGTTTGGTGGCGCAGGTGCAGCCGCAAGGCATGAACCCAAGCTATACATTGGTAAACCATTTCTTTTTTGAATGCCTCGCTTTGTTCCTTTATGTAGTTGTTTTGGTGGGCATGGCTATCGGTAAAGGTAATGAGCAATCTTGCCAGCACGCGGCTTGAGTTTATAATGCCTCCCCAAAGGGTGCGCGCCTCCCACCACCGGGCATAGGCGCTGTTGTTTCTGAAAGCAATAAAAATAGCCAAAGCGCTGCCCAAAATAGCCGAAACTGCAAAGGGCAATGCCGGTTTTACTATGCCAAGCACGTGTAATCCATATACTGCCCCCGATAGCACAAGGGCAAACAGTAGTTCATTGCGCACATACTGCACTACTCTGAGCGGGTTAAAGTTTCGTTTTACTATCATGTAATTAAAAGGTAAAGGGTTAGCAAATTTGCTTATACTAAAACTCGTACCGCAAAAAAAGCCCGGCATTTTGTGTGGTGGTAAATTTTTGTTTACCGGTTTGGTTAAAATCAGCGCCCAAGCCAAATTGCCAGTGGTGCAGTTTAAGACCCAGCCTTAGCCGCTGCGTAAAATTGTATATTCCGCCGGTATAAGTAGGCAAAGCATTTACGCTTTCAAACTGGGTAAACAAGTGCAGTTTTTGGATTATGGGCGGCGTGTATCTAAATAGCAAAAAATAATCAATATCGGTATTTTTGAGGGTTTCCGCCACTAACCAAGTAAACAAGGTAGCATTTTTGGTCAGTCGGGCATATTGAATACCTGCTTTTGGGTAAACACCCCAGCTCAGCGCCTGCCCTACCACTACGGGTGCAAACCCTTTAAGGGCAGGGTGGTTAAAGGAAACGGCTTCGGTAAACCCAAATTGCGGTAGGTAGGTGTTTTCGGTTATGCGGTAATCAACAGCGGCGCGGTTTCGGTTAAAAAACAACCATCGGGAGCTTTTTCCCGATTGATTTTTAAAAAAACTGAAAAACATAACGTCCACCGTAGCTTTTTCATGACCGGTAAAAATTTCAACGGGTATTTGGGCGGTGGCATTACCACTCCAGCAAAGAAGCGCTAATACCACCGCTAACCCTACAACAGGATTTTTCATACAACTGCAATAGTGTTTAAAAAAGGCTTATCCGTTTAGCAGTTCTACCACCATTTCGGCAGCCGCAGCGCCCGAATTTTGCTGTTGCCCAGTAATAAGGTTGCCGTCTTGTATGGCATAAGCGGCAAAAGGAGCAGACACTTTAAAATTTGTATCAGCCATTTTTCGGGCTTCGGTTTCAATGCGGTAGGGCTGAATTTGCATACCTACGGCATTATCGGCAAACTCTTCTTCGGCATCGGCAAAACCTGTCCATGTTTTACCCTTTACCAATAGTTCGCCGTTGCTCAATCGGGCTTGCAGCAGCAATGTGGTAGAGTGGCATACGGCAGCGCTGGGTTTTCCGGCTTCATAAAATGCCACAAACAGTTTTTCTAATGCTGCGTTGTCTTTAAACGTGTACATAGGACCCTGCCCACCTACTAAAAAAATTGCCGCATAGTTATCGGGATTAACCGATGTGAGTTTGGCGGTGTTTTCCAACATGGCATTAAATTCGGGCTTTTGCATGTAACCCAATGAAATAATGTCGTGTGCCGAGTATCCACTGGCATCGGTAGGATTAGAGTAACCGTCCATTGCTAATTTACCGCCATCGGTAGAAACTAAATCTACCTCATAACCTGCTTCCTGAAATACCCTAAGCGGATGCGTAAGTTCTGCCGCCCAAAACCCGATGGGCCAACCCGTTTGTGCCGATACCGAAGGCGAACTGGCTACCATTAAAATTTTTCCTTTTGCAGGAGCGCCATGAAAATGCACATAGCCGTTTTTTTCTTTTACCTGAGTCATACTGTTTTTGTTTTGTGTTCTAAGTAATGTGTAAATTGATTTGTTGCCTAAAAATTGGTTCCGATTTGGTTGCCCAAAACAAAACCCGATTTTTTTTCGGTGCAAAATTGCGGCAAAATGCTACCTTTGCCAATATACTCACCCCTTTGTATAATACACACCTTTAAGAAAGTATGCCAGAGTTTATATTTAAGAAGAAATTATACTACAACCCCGTAGAGTTTGCCATGGACCGTATAGGTGGCACTTGGAAAATGCCCATTTTGTGGCGACTAAAAGACAAGGTAATGCGCTATGGCGAGCTTAAAAAAGACATACCGCACATTACCCACAAAATGCTTACCTCACAACTGCGCGAGTTAGAAGAGGAAGGTTTTGTGAGCAGACATGTGTATGCCGTAGTACCACCCAAGGTAGAGTACTCCCTAACGCCAAGGGGCAAATCTGCCATTGCCATTATAGTGGTTATCCGAAATTACGGATTGGAGCTAATGCAAGAGTACGGCATTGGGCATGAGTAAATGCAAAATACTACCGGCTAAGGTTATCCTCTACTAATTTGTTGGCTGCGCCAAAAAGAAAGGCATTTAATCTATAGCGGCGCTAACAAGAGCGCTACCCAAATAAGTGCAGAAATATATTTATATATACAAAAAACTTTGAGCACAAAAAGTGAGTGGTGATGTTACCAAACATGGCAGACATAGGGCAAAAAAAAACTGCCTCATACCATTGCGGTATTGAGGCAGTTTTTTTATGTAAAAAGAAGGCTGTAAGCTCCGTAGTGTTTTACCGTGTTACCGTAAACAGTTTAGACGTTACAAATTTTCGGCGCTGGTCATAAAGGTAAAGAAAATACATACCCGGCTCAAAGGTGGCAGCATCTATCATCATAGGATAGTAAGCATTGTAAACCGAGTATTCGGCTACTTTTGCGCCAATGAGGTTGTAAACTTCTACGTATTTGATATTCGTTTGGTCATTAAACTGGATATTGAGTTTATCCGTTACCGGATTGGGGTATAACTTTAACTCCTTACTATAAGGAGTGGCAACACCCACCGTAAAAGCATCGCACCGGTAAGTAGCGGTTAGGTTATAAGCGCTGTTTTCGGCAACGGTTACACTGAGCGTAACCTCGCCATAACCCGGTCCTATTGTTGCCCCGTCAGACTGAAAGTGGACATCTAAAATAGAAGTTTGCCCTGCGTTTAAGATAATAGTGTTGGTGCTAACTGTTGGGGGCCAGCAGGTTATGTTATCACATACTAAACTGCGCCAGTTTGCTCCAAACAAATTATTAGCGGTGCGTTCCCATGTTATGGTCAGTTTTTGACTGGTTTCGTTTATTAAGGTAGCATGGGCAACCAGTTCAAACTCATTAGCAACACCCGAAACGGTGATAAGATTAGCAGGAGAAGGGGTCATAACCAAACTGCCGCCTTGTGCATAAGCAGCGCCAGTGGCGAGCAACAAGAAAAAAAGAAGTAACGTATTTTTCATAAGACCAAAATTTTGTGTAAAATTAGGCTAAATTTCTGTCATTTTGTACTTAGAAAGGTTTTGGGTAAAAAAGTTTAGTGTATCTTTGAGCAAAATTAAAGTTTCACTGCTAATTTTGCAAAATTTTAGCCTGCAAAACAAGTTTGTAGTATTAAGTTGTCTCAAATTAGACACATTGTGTCTATTCAGCTACACTATGTGTTACACAAGTAATAATCCCTTAACTTTGTCATAATTTTTCAACACCCAATTTTTTTTAAATGAAGCGAATACTACAACTTTCAGCCTTAATGGTTGCTTTTGTCCTTTTTTCGGGCAATGTATGGGCACAGTGCGGATCGGGCGAAACCCAACTGACCGTTACTATTAAAACTGACCAGTATCCCGATGAAACCACTTGGAAATTGGTTAACTATGCTACCGGAGCTACATTGGCAAGCGGTGGTCCTTATGCTGCTGCCAATACAACCTTTACCAGCAATGCATGTGTAGCTAATACTGCTACCGTACAGTTTGAAATTTACGATGCTTTTGGCGATGGAATTTGCTGCGGTTATGGAAACGGTTTTTATAACGTAACAGCCGGTACTACCACGCTCCTAAACGGCGGCGAGTTTGGCGATGAAGAAATTAAGTTGTTTGCCGTAAATCCGCAAACCAAAGATTTTCTCATAAAGCAAATATCTATTCAAAATTATGTTTTGGCAGGCAGTAAGCAAATACCGGGTACCATTTACAACTTAGGCACAACCACCGTAAGCAGTTTTGACCTTAACTACCGTGTAAATGGCGGCGCTGTACAAACCCAAACAGGCATAACAGCTACCATAGCGCCCGGAGGAGAGTACAATTTTACCCACAGTCTGCCTTGGCTTGCCGATTTTGGCTCGCACACTATAGAAGTATGGGCTTCTAACTTAGATGGCAGCGCCGACCTTAACCCCGATAACGACATTAACTCAAAATCAGTATTTGCTGCTTTTGAATTAGGACAACGCCAAGTACTTATTGAGCATTTTACCAATGCCTCTTGCCCCCCTTGTGCCGCCCAAAACCCCGGTATGCAAGCCATATTGAACCAACAAGTGAATATTGGTAAATACGCCCACATCTCTTACCACACCTCTTGGCCCGGTACCGACCCCATGTATAGCCAAAACACCATTGACCCTACTGCACGCGTTAATTACTACGGCGTATCGGGTGTGCCCGGCGTATTTATAGAGGGTGTTCAAAAAGGACAACCCACTATGGTATCAACTGCCCTCATTAACAGTTGGTATAACATTCCTGCCACCAGCAAAATTCTTATTGAAGAAAATTTCACCTCTGCCAATACGGTTAGCATCACCGTTACCGTTACCTCTTTGGTTGATATGGTGCCGGGTACTTACAAACTGCACTTAGCCCTCATAGAAACTATGGTTGCCTATGCTACCGCCCCCGGTTCTAACGGAGAAAAAGACTTCCCCAATGTATTGCGCAAAATGCTCCCCGGTGCAAGCGGTTCTACTATGCCCGCTCTTGCCGCCGGTGAAACATTCAGCATTACACAAACCTACACCATTCCTACTTACATTAATGCAGCTCAACTGCGTACCGTAGCTTTTATACAGAATGATGTTGATAAATCTATCCTCCAAAGCTTTAAGCCCGATGGCGCTACCGGCACCAACAGCTATGCCGAATCAACTACCGTTAGCCTGCTGTCTTCTAACATTACCCCCAGTTGTGGCACAGCTAACAATGGTTCTATCAGCCTTTCACTTGCCAGCGGCGCTGATGCATTGGTTTATTTCCAATGGACAGACGGCAGCACCAACGCCACAGCAAGCAACTTAGCCCCCGGTATATACGCCGCCAGCGTTTACAGCGTAGCTACTAACGAACTGCTTAAAACCTATGTGTTTGAAGTAACTTCGGTTCCTGCTTTTAACCTCACCCTTAACAGCGTAAGCAGCGCCGGTTCTGCCAATAACGGTATTGCCTCTGCATCGGCATCTAATGGTCAGCCTCCTTATGTTTACACATGGAATACCGGTCAAACCGGCGCTACTGTTACCAACTTAGCGCCCGGCACTTATACCGTATCTGTAACCGATGCTACCGGTTGCACCCAAGTAGGCACGGTAACCGTTGGCGACTCAGTAGGTTTGGAAGATGCCCAAGCGGTAAAAACTACCCTCTACCCCAACCCTGCCGGCAACTCGGCTACCATTGTTATGAACACTACTACTACCAATGCCACTGTTCGCATAGTAGATATGGCAGGCAGATTAGTGCTTGAGCAAACCATTACCCCCGGCGCTAACAGCGTAGTTATTAACACTGCACAGTTAAGCAACGGCACTTATTTCTATCAAGTAATTGACAATGGTACTCACTTAGGCGCTCAAAAAATGGTAGTATTGCACTAATATACCTGTTTGAGAACGCAAGTACCTTGCTCTTCAAATAAGTAATACCCAACAAAGAGGGGCATCATTTCCCGATGCCCCTTTTTTATTTACCTACTGCCCAGTGCAAACCCTAATCTTTTATGGAGCAAAATAACCTGTTGCACTACTTTCAAACTATTTTACTACATTTGTAGCTTAAATGTCTTTTTTACGTCTAAAACAGGTTTCAGGTTCTTTTTTGTTCCTAATTACCCTGACTTGCTATGAAGTTAAAAATAAAACAGCCGCTTTTTTTCAGCCAACCAAGCAAACAAGCAGATAACCTTGATTTTATTTACCCCAGTGCCGAAGAAATTACCACCGACACTCGATTATTCATCATCTGTGACGGCTACGGACCTACCCGACGCGGTAATGATGCAGCCCAAGTTGTTGGGCGATGTTTTCATGAATACTTTACTAAGGTAAATCCCCCAAAAAATAAGGTAGGACAATTATATATAAACGAAGCCCTCCGATATGCAGAGCGTAAGCTTTGGCAACATATACAAGAAAATCCGGTTAAACAAGGTATTGGAAGCAGCATCATGCTCCTGTATATAAATCCCGATGATACCATTTCCATAGCCTGGGTGGGCAACATTAGAGCCTACCATGTACGTGATAAACAAATTGTTTACGAAACCGAAGACCACCTGACTGTACTGCGCGAAAATGGGCGCAATATATCGGTTGAACCCCGCATCATATCGGGTACAGAACCGGTTTGGGCAAGCGTTACCGTTATCACCAATATCCAAACCAACGACTATTTCCTGCTTTGCTCCCAAGGTATTTATGAAACATTTGACCAACGCAATATAAAATATCTGCTCTCACAAGGCGATGGCTCTGATGCCACCAATACCTCTATTGCCGCTAAAATGCAGGAACTTTGTAGCCAAAACTGGGACGATGATTTCTCTTTTTTGCTGTTGCAAATCAGAGAGGGAACTACCATACCCGAATCAGTAATTGCCGCGGCAAAAGGATTGCCCCCAACAGATACAAGCAGCAAACCCCTGCAATTAGATAACCTGCCCAGTGGTATCATAAAGCGCAAAGAGAAAAAAACGGCTACCCCAGCCGATAGAAAACCCTTGTTTTCGGGCGGAAGCTCCAGCGCCAACACGCCGGCAAGAGCCGCAGTTATTTTGCTCCTCATCTTTGTGGCTTTAAGCATTGCCTTTGCTTACAATTATCTGATTTCAAAACCCGAAGATGTTTTTAATAAATACTTAGCAAAAGCCGAAACGCACCTGCAAAATAAGGAATACGAAAATGCCATTGAACTGCTCCAGAACGCCCTTTTGGTAAAACTGCCCGATACCAGCGCTTTTCCGGAAGTACGCCAAAAACTTGCCCAAGCACAAATTTCTATGCTGCTCATGCAGGCAGAAAACCTGTTTAACGCCCAAAACTGGCTTAAAGCAAGGGCAAAATATATAGAACTCATAGCGCTTAACCCTTCCGACTCGGTTACCGCACAACAAATAGAAGTGCTGAACCAAACCATTAACACCGAAAAAACCAAACTGCTGGCAAAAGCAGATACCCTGCTCAACCTTAAAAACTATGCCAGCGCTAAACAACTTTTTTACGAAGCGCTCTACTACGACCAAACCAATGAACAGATATTGGAACAAATTAACCTTTGCAATCAGTTTCTGAATACCGGCGCAGTTTCACTTTCAGATGCAGTGCAAATAGCCATGCGCATGGATTCGCTTGGCGAATTTAAAGCCAATAGGTTGGCATTGCTAACAGCAACCCAATCATCGGAATTAGTGGTTGTTGACCCTGCCGATGTGTATGAACAAGAACCTAACCCCAATAATATATATACCTCTACCCTGCCAACATACAAGGCAGACGAAACAACCCAAAAAATGGCAGATTTGGTTAAACAGGCTGATGCTGCCATGCTGAACAGCGATTTTGAAAATGCCAAAACTCTTTACACCGAAGCGCTTAACCTAAAACGCACACCCGAATTAGAAGCTAAAATTAACGCCGCCGAACAGGCTGTTTTTAACAAAAAATACAAAGAAACCGTTGCCCTAGCCGATAATGCTTATGACAAAGGCAACTATGAATCTGCCAAAAATTACTATGCCGAAGCCCTTAAATACAAACAAAATGACGAACACGCCGGCGCAAGACTTGATGAATGTGCCGAAAAAATTCAGACCTCTACCAAAGCTACCCAAGCTAAAACCGAAAAATACGCCCGATTAGTAGAAGAAGCCAACGCTGCCTTTGCCGCCGAAGAATATGCCACTGCTAAGGCTAAATACAAAGAAGCTCTTCTGCTATCTGCTGCCGATGCCGCAACCCTCAATGCCAAAATAAGCTCCTGCGATGCCAAAATTGCCGATATGCAATCGGACAGTTCTGCCAAAAAACTTAAACGCGCCGAAAAACTCTGTAAATCTGAAAACTACGGCGAACCTTGTTTTGACCACCTTAAACAAAACAACCTCCTTTACAGCATAGATTTGCAAATTTTACAACAAATAGTCAAAACCCTTGAAACCAAAGCCCCAAGCAAGGCTAAAGAATGTCAAAACATCATCAGCAACCGATAACCAACTTGATTTGTACAATACATGAACAACAACAACTTTAAGTTTCCCGCTTCGGGTATATTTGCTTTTTCGGGCATAGCAGGTTTACCCGTTTTTTATCTTTTCTTATTGCTTTTAGTCATAGGGTGCAATGCCTCCTCCGGTTCGGGTAAAGATGATGCGGGCAGCGCCAAATTAAATAAAGGTATGCAACCCGTTACCTTTAAGGCAGCAGACGGGCTTACCATTACCGCTAATTTGTATCATCAGGCAGATAATTTATTGCCGGTTGTTTTATGCCATCAAGCCAATTCCAGCAAGGCAGAATACAAAGACATTGCGCCCCGCCTCAATCAATTAGGTTTTAACTGTTTGGCGGTTGATTTGCGGTCGGGCGGAAATATGGTTGAGGGCGCTGAAAATGAAACTGCCAATCAAGCAAAACAGGCAGGTAAAAGGCAAAACTATATAGATGCTAAACAAGACATCATTGCCGCAATAGACTACATGTATAAGCAATACAATAAGCCCGTCATTTTGGTAGGCAGTTCCTACTCTGCTTCGCTGGCGCTGGTTATAGCCGCCGAAAACCAACAGGTGCGCGCCGTGGCAGCTTTTAGCCCGGGTGAGTATTTTGCCGGTACTACCGACTCAGAATCTTACGTGCAAGATGCTTTGCCTAATTTGCATAAACCTGTGTTTATTACCTCTGCTAAAAAAGAATTAGGTCAGGCAAAACTGTTTTTTGACCAAATTAATGCCGGCATAAAAGATTTGTATGTGCCACCCGATGCCGGTATTCACGGCACTCGCGCCTTGTGGGAATCTACACCGGGCAATGCAGGCTACTGGTCTGCATTTACCGATTTTATGAACAAATCTAAGTAACCTTATTTGGTTAGTGGTTAGTTATTAGTTATTAGTTACCAGACAACTCTATTTACCAAAACTATTTACTACTGAATACTCACTGCCAAATTCTCAATACCAAATACCGACTACCCACTACTTACTCCCTCTTCACTTTTCACTACCCAATACTATCCGTCTTTTACACCATAGCCAGCCCATTGTTCCACGCATCTAACAGGGCTTCTACGGGCAGGTTTACCACCTCGCTGCCACAGTACGAAATGCGCAGGGCAGGCTCAGTTGTAACCTCCCCTATGAGGCGGGCATGGTTGCCCATCATTTGTTCAAACAACATGCGGTTGCCGGGCTGAACCGTTACCACAAAACGGCTGTGCGACTCTGAAAACAAGAGAGCATTGAGGTTTAACTCATCGCCTTTGCCGGCAAAAAGGTTGATTTGTGCCCCTAAATTGCCGCCAAAAGCGCACTCAGCAAGGGCTACGGCAAGCCCGCCATCAGAAAGGTCGTGGCTGCTTTCTAAGAGTTGAAGGCGGTTGGCTTCCATTATTTTAAGGTAGAGGCTGCGGGCAAGTTCTTTGCGCACTTGGGGCACATTAGCGCCCAAATGGTTAAAGAGTTGGTAAAATTGCGAGGCGCCCAATTCGTTGTAGGTGCGCCCAAGTTGGTAAACAAGGTCGCCCGATGCCTTAAACTCGCTGGTTACGGTGTATCTTATATCGGGCAATTTTGCTGCCATTGAATACAAAATGGTGGGCGGAACGGATATTTTTACCCCATCGGCTTTAAAATCGTTTTTCATACTGTCTTTACCCGATGTAAGCGGTATATCATAAAAGGTAGCCATGTCGTACAAGGCTTGGCACATTTGCACCAATTTTGCCAATTTTTCCTTGCCATCGGGGTTGGTTTGGGGGTCATATACCGAATCGGGCACGCAAAAATTATCGTTTACCGACCAAAAAATGCCGTCGCCGGTAGCAGTATTGGGCAGGCTGCCCCCTACTGATATAATTTGTCGCACTGCCTCATCAAAAGCCCCCGCCGACATTTGGTAGGCATCAATATCGCCGTAGTGGGGTATAATACCATTTGATACAATAATACCCTCATCGGTGTTGAACCCTACGCGCAAAACAGCGGCATCTTGGGGCGCTTTTCCCTGCGGACCCATTAGCGGTTTTACCACTGTTCTGCCCTTTACTTCGTGGTCGTACTGGCGTATTACGTTTTCGCGCGAGCAAATGTTGAGGCTACCCATTAGCCGGAGCAGAACTTGGTTGTAATCTAAATCAGCAGGCAGGGTGGGTTCTTGGAGTTGGGGTTTTTGCCACTCGGCATAAAGGGTTTTGGTAGGCACACCTTCATGCAAAAAGTGCATATTGAGCATCGCTACGGGTTTGTTGTTAAAACGCACATCAAGGTTGCCGGAGTTGGTAAAAATGCCAATATCGGTCATTTCTACTTCCATATCGTTTGCTAAGGCAAACAGGGCAGCCACATCATCGGGCTGGGCAACAATGGTCATGCGTTCTTGCGATTCGGAAACAAAAATTTCCCACGGCTTTAAGCCCGAATACTTGAGCGGCACTTTTTCTAAATGAATAACCGCTCCGCCGCTAATGGTAGCCAGCTCGCCTATGGAGGAGCTGAGCCCGCCGGCACCATTATCGGTACTGCATTTTACCAAACCTAAGTGGCAGGCGCGCACCAAAAAATCGGCGAGCAGTTTTTGGGTAATGGGGCTGCCTATTTGCACTGCCGATTGCGGAGAGTGTTCATCTATTTCTACCGATGAAAAGGTAGCGCCATGTATGCCGTCTTTTCCCACTCTGCCGCCTGCCATAAGGATAACATCATTAGGGGCAATGGGTTTTTCCCAAGCGGGTTTGCCGTGGTAATAAGGCTCCATAATAGCGCCGGTGCCGCAATAAACAAGGGGTTTGCCGCTGAAACGGTCGTCAAAAACAATAGCGCCGTTTACGGTAGGAATGCCCGATTTATTGCCGCCATCTTCAATGCCGTGGCGCACACCGTTAAAAATGCGCTTGGGGTGCAACTGACCGGTGAGGAGTTTTCCCTTAAAATCGGGCTTACCAAAACAAAGCACATTGGTATTAAAAAGGAGTTTTGCTCCGCCTACGCCGGTGCCAAGCGGGTCGCGGTTATTGCCTAAAATGCCGGTAATAGCTCCGCCGTAGGGGTCAAGGGCAGAGGGCGAGTTGTGGGTTTCTACCTTCCAAACAAAATTGAGTTGGTCGTTTATTTTTACCACACCGGCGTTATCGGCAAATACTTTTACCAACCAGTTATTGCCCTTTTCGGCAAGGTTTTGGGCAACTTTGTCGGTAGCGCCTTTAATAAAGGTTTTAAACAAGGAGTTGATGGTAGTATTTTCGCCGGTTTCGTGGTTTTGGTAGTGAATAGTGGCGTTAAACTCCTTGTGTTTGCAGTGTTCGCTCCAAGTTTGGGCAAGAATTTCTAACTCGCAATCGGTAGGCATAATGGGCAAACCTGCTTTTTTGCGCTGCTCAATGGTATCGGGCTGGCGGTAATAGGCTTGAATGGCTTTCATCTCGTCCAGATTAAGCGCCAACAGCATTTGTTTGGATAGCTGCATGAGTGCATCATCGGGCAGGTTAATGTCTATGGCAAGCACGGAGTCATCGGCTTTTACCCTTACTTCGGGTATGTATAGCTTATCGGTAGTGAGTGTTTTGTGTGCGGCAAAGTTAAACTGGTTAATGAGCGGGTTGCCCAACTCGTTTGCTAATGTTTGCAATTCAACCGGCGTGAGCGGGTTTTGGATATAGTAAATTTCTTGCGAAAAAATATGCTGTGTGCGGGTATCAATGGGGGTATTGAGGTAATCGCTAAGGGCTTTTTGTGCTGAGGTGCCTTCATCATCGGTAACGCCGGGCAACTTGGCTATGGCTATATAAGCTGCATACCCGTTTTGAGGCATCAGTTCATTTATGTAAATATCGTTTACTATAAAATCGTGCAGGCACTTGTGGGCAAATTCGGCTGCTTCCATTTCGGTTAGTTGATAACCTATGGCAAACGCTTTGCTGCTTTTTACCTTGCCGGTTTGTATGCCAAAGTATTTTTGTGCTTTTTCGGCAAGCTGCCGGGCGGGTACATCGGTTATGTGTTCCTGATAGGTAAGCTGTACAAAATGGTACATTTTATTTTGGTTGTTATTTGTTGGTGGGCAGATAATGAAGGTTAAATGGCAGTTGGCAGTAAGCAACCGGTAACAATCAGCCTTTTTTTGAGAGAGGGGGTGTGGGGGAGCGCGGTTTAAATGGCAGTTGGCAGGTGTACTTAGCGCTTACCGGTTCATGAGTTCTTCTATTTCGGCAGCTTCAATGGGTATAGAAGCCATAAGGTCAATAGGATTATCGTGCGTAACTAAGATGTCGTTTTCTAACCTGATACCCAAATTTTCATCGGGAATGTAAATACCGGGTTCGCAGGTAAACACCATGCCGGGCTGCATAGGTACGTATCGGTTGCCTACATCATGCACATCTATGCCTAAGTAGTGCGAAGTGCCGTGCATAAAGTATTTTTTATACAGCGGTTTATCGGGGTCTTGTTTGGCTACATCGGCGGCATTGAGCAGGTTGAGCTGTATGAGTTCTGCTTCTACAAATTTACCTACTTCTTTGTGGTACTCCTCTATGAGTGTGCCGGGTCGGAGCATAGACTTGGCAAAGTGAAAAGTGCGCAATACGGCGTTGTAAACGTCTTTTTGGCGCGGGGTAAAGCGTCCGTTTACGGGAATGGTGCGGCTAAGGTCGGCGGCATAGTTGGCATAATCTGCGCCAAAATCCATGAGCAAGATGTCGCCGTCATTGCACTGCTTGTTATTATTGTTATAGTGCAAGATGCAGGAGTCTTTGCCCGATGCTATAATGGAATTGTAAGCCGGTCCGGTTGCTCTGTTAATGAGGTATTCGTGTTGTATTTCGGCTTCAATTTCGTATTCATGCACGCCGGGTTTTACAAAAGACAGCACCCTGCGAAAGGCTTTTTCGGTAATATGAATGGCTTTGCCCATAAGCGCCAGTTCAATATCCGATTTAATAGACCGAAGTTGGTGCATAATAGGTGCGCTGCGTTTAAAGCGGTGGAGCGGAAAATTTTGCTGCATTTCGCGGGCAAACCGCAGCTCACGGTCGGGCACGGAGGTGTGCATTCGGGCGTGTTCGTTTAGGTTGAGGTAACAGGTTTGCGCCTCATACATAAGCGAGGGCAGGATAGATTCAAAGGTATCTGCCCACTGTATATTGGTTATGCCCGATGTTTGTCGGGCTTCTTGAATGGTGTATTTGTGTCCTTCCCACACTGCAATATGCTCATTGGTGCGGCGGATAAAGAGGATTTCGCGGTTGGCAGGTAGGGGGTGATTAGGAAAAAGCACTAATATGGTTTGCTCTTGGTCAATACCGGTAAGGTAAAACAAGTCGGCATTTTGTCGGAAGGTAAAAAAACTGTCGGCGCTGCGGGGCATTTCATCGTTGGCAATGAAAATGGCTATGGCATTTGGCTGCATTTCTTTTACAAACCGGGCGCGGTTTTGCACAAACAAATCGGGGTTAATGGGGGTATATTTCATGAAAAAAGGGGGCGTTTAAAAACTAAAAAAGGAGAAACAAAGGAGTATAGCGGACTATTATGCTGCAAAGGTACAAATTGATTTGGGGAAAAACGGCAATTAACCACCGGTTGTTTTACTCTTTGAGCTTAAACCTCCTACCCTACCCCAATTACTGCCAACAAACAAACTGCAAGGGTAATCTGTTTACCTTTGCCAAAGCATTACCCGGCTAAACATTAAGATAAATATCATTTACTTACAACCACTGCAAAAAACGCCTGCTCCTGTGAAAGTTACCGAACACCTTGCCAACCGCACCCATACGCCTGTATCTTTTGAGATACTGCCCCCGCTGAAGGGCAAAAGCATACAATCGGTTTACCGCATTTTAGACCAACTGATGGAGTTTAACCCGCCCTTTATAAACGTTACCTACCACAGGGCAGAGTTTAAATACAAACAGTTGGATAACGGTTTGTTTGAAAAGGTACACATTCGCAAGCGCCCGGGTACGGTGGGTATTTGTGCCGCCATTATGTATAAATACGGTGTAGATGCTGTGCCGCACTTGGTATGCGGCGGTTTTAGCCGCGCCGAAACCGAAGATGCCTTGGTTGACCTGCACTACTTGGGCATAAACAACGTGCTGCTGCTGCGCGGCGATGCGGTAAAACCCGAAACTAAATTTGTACCCGAACCCAAAGGCAACAAAAATGCGCTTGAACTGGTACAGCAAACGGTAAATATGAACAACGGCATTTACCTGGAAGAAGACCTTACCAATGGTTTTAAAACCGATTTTTGTATAGGAGTGGCAGGTTATCCCGAAAAACACATAGAAGCCCCCAACCTAAAAGCCGACTTGCAATACCTGAAACAAAAAGTAGATGCGGGTGCGCATTACATTGTTACGCAAATGTTTTTTGATAACCAAAAGTTTATGGCTTTTGAAAAAGCGTGCCGCAGCATAGGTATTACCGTTCCGATAATACCGGGTCTTAAACCCATAACCCGAAAATTGCAAATACACACGCTGCCCAGCGCATTTAACATTTGCTTGCCCGAAGACCTTACCGATGCCATAGCCGCCTGCCCTACCGATGAAGCCGCCGAGCAAGCCGGTATTGAGTGGACTATTGAACAGTGTAAACAACTGCTTGCTTATGGGGTTCCGTGCCTGCACTTTTATACTATGAGTAACGCCCACTCGGTTCAGCAAATTATGAAGGGTGTGGGGTGAGGGGGGATTGGGCTAAGGCAAGATTTTTTCCCTGTCTATAAAAGGTTTGATGTGGGGAGAAATACCTGCCGATGTCAATATGTCCACACTGCGTTTTAACTGCTCCGATAGCTCTATTTGCATGGTGGCAATATCTAACAGGCTAATGGTAACAGGTTTTTTCAGTTCGAGCAAAATATCTATATCGCTATTTTCAGTGGCGCTGCCGCGAGCATAAGAGCCAAACAAGTAAACCTTTTGCACGGCAGTATGGCGGGTAAAATAGGTTTGCAGGGTGGTGATTAGGGGGGGTGGCATGGGTGAAAGATTAGGGTGGTACTAATCAGATTAAGACAAGATTTTTTTCACTTCTGCCCTATTGACAAATCCCACAAAATTAGTTTGACCCAATTCCTCATCAATTATCACTTCAATATAGTTACCATTGTCTAACTTGTAGTTAGCATAAGCATCAGATAAGAAATGTATCTGCTGATTATCCGAACCAATCCATTGCAAAAATACATTTTTTTTACTTTCTATAAACCTTCCGGTTATTAGAATATCCAGGTGGTTTATTATTCCGGTTTGTGCCTTTTGTTGTAATTCGTCCATTTCATAACCCGTATAAAGCATAATGGTTAAGTTATGGGCTTTTATGCTTTGGCATAATTCTAACAATTCTTGGTATTGGTCAAATGGTTCACCTCCTAAAATTGTTACCCCCTCAATATATTCCTTTTGGGCAAGGATTTGATCAATGAGCTGTTCTGTGGAATACAAATGCCCTCTATTAAAAGCCCATGTTTCTGTATTCCAACAACCTTTGCACCTCAGAGAGCAACCTTGCGTCCATATTACAAAACGACAACCCGGACCATAAATATGGCTTGTTGGTTCAATGTGGTATATGTTCATTTTCGCTTAACTAAAACAAGTTGAATTTTATTGGCTTTTTTAACCTCCTCCACTTCATACCCCATTTCCTTTGCTTTTTCGTAAACCGCTTTTTTCTGGCTTTCTATGTATGCCTTTTTTTCTTGCTCCACTTTGAGCATTTCCTCTTCAGCTCTTTGTTTTTGTGCCTGAATTTCTCTTAGTTTTTGTTCATAGGAAAGCTGCTCCTGTTTTACTAAGGCATTTTCCTTCTCTATTGCCATTCTTTTTTCCTCTTCCTTTAGCCGCCTTAACTCCTCTTGTTTGCGGGCATAAACTATTTTATACTGGGAAGTTATCTTTTCCAAAAACTCTTTTATGTTACGAGTATGACTATCATGTGTTAAAGTAAATCTGCCACGAGAGTCTGCAACAAAAATTGTTGGTCGGTAGCCTTTTAGTTCAACAATTTCTATTCCATTTGCTTGTTGAACAAAATGGTATCCACATTCACTAATTGCTTCTTTCAAAATAGAAATATCCAAAAATGGGGTTAAGGTTTTTATAATTGCACTCATTTTCTTGTAATTTTATTTTCGTTTTTAATGGTTGGGGTAATGTTGCTTTCCCGATAGTAGTCATCGGTTTTTTTAATACTTTCAATTTCGGCTATGTCTTGGAGCAGATTTTCTAATTCTCCTATACAAACCTCGCCAGTAATACCCTCGGTTTCAGCACTAATGGTGCCGTCTTCTGCAATGGTTACAATGATTTTTGTTTCGTTGCTCATGATTAATTTAATTTAGAAATAATATTAATTTTTATTTTGTCGCACAAATTTCAGCCTTTAGTCTTTTAGCTTCTTCCTTTGCCCCCTCAAATTCTTCCCAGTAATTGATAACAAGGTACCGCTTTTTTGTTTGACTGTCAAAAAATAACTCACCAACTTTGGGATATTCTTCTAAGTCATCAAATTGCTGTGGAAGTAGTTGCGATAGGCCAATACTTTGACTTGTATAGGAGGAGTTGCGCATCATGCTTTTTAATGAGCTTTCTTGTTGCTCATATTTAGACAAATCGGGACTAAATGGTTGGTTGATTTCACTTTCCAGGTCACTGATGGTCTGTTCTAACTTTTCTATTTGCCCCTCCATCTCGGTTAAACGTTTCTGGAAGCGTACTCCGATTTCTTCGTATTCACTGTCTATTTTGCACATTACTTCCCAACGCTTTTTGGTATCGGAATTAATGTCGGAATGGTGTTTATTTTTTTTATCCTTATTTCGTTTATGGTGTGTATTTCCGTCTCTAACTTGCCCTTCCAACTCTAATTTCAATTCATCCCAGTCTCTTTCTAACTCAATTTTCTGTAGAAAATTACCTCTCTGTGTGTTTCGATTTTTAATTGCGGCTTCTAAATCTATTTTTTTTTGTTCTTCCAGTTTTTCCTTTTTCTCCTCCAGCTCTAATAATAAAAATTCCTTTTCATCCTTTTCCTGCCTTTTCTGCTTCTTTAGCTGTTCGTATTTTTGTTCTTGTACTGTTCTATCTGTTTCTTTTTTAACGGCAATATCCTGCCCATTTACTTCTTGTATCAGTTTATTGACCTTTTCGAACAACTCTCGCCCAGCAAATTTACTCAATTTTGTTACATCTACCTTTCTTAGGTCTTCCACTTCCTTACTTAAGCGGTCAAATGTATTTTTTTTGGTAGAAAAAAATGATATTAACTTTTCAAAAGGGGAATTATTACCCCTACTCTTTATTTCATCTATTTTGTTGTCAATTTCGTTCAATTTATCCGTTAGCTTCTTTTTAAGTTTTGCCCATTTATCGTATAGTTCATCGGACTTTACACCAGAAGGCACATAAAAAGGTACCAATTCTAATTTATAGTGAACTTTCTTAGCGTAAACAGTTTCCTCGGTGAGGTACTCCTCCCATTGTGGGGTATTTAGCTCTGAAAGAGGAACATTATTGGTAACTTGCATTCGGTAGGCTTCCTCCTCCATTTTAAGTACCTCTTCCGCTTTATTATAAAGTCTAAAACTGGTTTTAACATCCTGATAAGGGATAGCTGTGGTAAATATACTGCATTTTTCCTGAATATACTTTAGATAAGCTCTAATATAAAATGACTGCGACTTATTTAACCTAACCAAATAGCTCAACATATTGATGCCAAAATCAGTATTAGGATACAGGTACATCTCTTCTTTAAGAACAATACAGCCAAATGGCAGAGCATTTTCTGAAGCAAGCAATAGTATTTGATTTTTGGCATATCTTTTAACCTCTTCGGGGTCATTGCCTAACAGCGCTGTTTGCAAGATTAGGTTTGCCCCATGTTTGGATAAATTAAGCAAATTTGATTGTCGGATATTTTTCATAGTCATTAATATTTTGCCAGATGAACCTTCATTTTTTTGAATAATAAAGGATTCAATCTCATCAATATCTAAATGTCTATCAACATCTATATCGCCATATACAGCTTCGGTTACTCGCTCTTTGTTGGTAGAAAATTTATATTGAAACAGAGCATCAGACCAGAAAACTTTGCAGAAAAAAACGTACATTTCTTTAATCTGATTTTCATCAAGTACTAATGCTACATTTTGAATTCGTTTACTTAGACTTTGGGTACTTAACTCTCCTGTATATATCATACCCGCTGTTTCACCTTCTATATCAGTAAGTACAAGACTCCCATATACTTCATTGCCAATTCTTACAATAGATTTCTCAGCAAACAATGGGAGCGCCTTTTCATTTTCGCTTTGGTCTTTGGTGTAAAGATAAACTCTTACTCCTCTTGCACATGCGCCGCTAATTGATTTTTGTATATCGGGGTCGGATAATTGGGGGCTATAAATCATTAAAGTTTTTTGAGCTTTATCAATTAAAGCAATTATGGCATTTTTAAAGTCTTCTACAATAAAATCAGCAGGCGGAGTGGGTAAAACGCTTGCATTACTTTGAGTTGAAATCCAGCAATTTTCAATGATTTTTTGGCTGTAATCTCTAACTATTGTACTTTGTTTTGGGGTGATTCTGTTTTTCATTGTTTTTGTTATTTTTGGTTTAAAAGTGATTGAACTTGGTTTTGAATGTGATTTCGGATGTCTTTTCTGATTGAGTCTTGTTCAACAGCTATGATGCTTAAATCTTTTGACCTGCCTAATGTATCGGCAGTAAAGTCGCTGTTTTTAGGATAAGATATAAAATCGATAGAGTTAGAGAATTTGTAAACTAAGATTTCATTTGATGTTGTAACCATAATCAGATAACGGTCATGGTTGGAACGCGTGGTGATATTTGCAATGTCAATTTCCTTTATAGAGGGCGCAACATGAGCTATATATTTACTTCTCATGTTTTTATTATCTTCATTTTTGTTATTAAATCTTGTATATAAATACACCTTAGTTTCGTTGTCGGTTAGAACACTCGTAAACTCTATAAAGCATTTTTGCTGAAAATCGTTATATACATAAGAGTCGTAGTAAAATAAGCCTAATAGTTTGTCCTTTGGTTTAAGTTGTGAGAGTACCTGGCGCATGCTCATTTCTTCATCGGGCACAATGGTTATAGGCTTAGCCTGACTCTGTACAGATTTATGCAGGAATCGGGTAGGATTTAAGTCATAAGGCGCTGCTAAGTTATGTTTTTCTTTAGTTGGTAGCAATTCTAACATGTCGGTTATGTTTGGCGTATTAAAATTATACTGCGATAACACTTCGTGCTTTTTAAATTTATACACTAAATTATTAAACTGTTCGGGAGTGGTAAAGCCTTTCTTAATATTTATAGACAAAAGACTCTCCATCCATAGTTTAGCCTTTTCATTGTTTAAAGGACAAATCAATAGACCGGTAATTTTAATCTCATCAAATTTGCCCAATTCAGTTGTTTGATTCTGAAACTTACATTCAGGAATTTCAAAGTTCTCAATAAAAGATGTGCGTTCTTTAATGTCGTCAAACTCTAAGGCAGCTCTCCTTTTACCGCTCATTTCCACCCATTTCATTTGTCGGCGAGGTAAAAAGTCTTCCATAAATGAATTTAGTTGAACCGAAGGGGTATAAATTTTGCATAGCGTCTTGTTTTGCCTTAAAACGCTTAACTTTGGGTATACTCCTTCCTCTCCCCATTCCAAGTGCAAGGACAAATTTTCGGATTCTTTATTGATGCCCATTTCTGACATTTTGTCAAGCCTTATTTTTTTAAGTGGTTGGTTCTTGCCAGATTCTACAATACTAACTTCATATTCTCCACCTAATCTTAAATCAATTTGGCGAAGATTGGATATTCCATTTTCAGAGTTTTTCGGACGCACCCGTTCCACAGAAAGAATATCGGGTTCATTAACCAATGGGTCATTCAATAAAAGGGTGAATTGGTAGATACCAGCTTCTTTTTGGTAGTGTGAGCCGTTTTCTTTTACCCTTTTACCATACTGTGTTAGTTCGTGTTGATGGTTTAAAATGCCAATTACTTGCAGGTGGTGCAGTATAGACTTGTTTTCTCTGGCAGTCTTGTCTATTTTGCCCTCATCAAGTTGTTGCAAGTAGTTTTGTATGTCCGTCCTTTTAGTTTGAAGGCTGATTTCGGCATATAACTCAACTGTATTTGCCTTAACTGTTCTTTTTGCAATTACTTTCATGGTGATGGTTATTTAAATGATTGTGCTAATTCTTGAAGTTCTTTGGAGTGGTTTTGTTTTTCAAAAAATTGACGATTTCCAACAATTACCAATTGATGCCTTGCACGTGTAAGCGCTACGTTTAATCGGTTGGGGCTATCTAAAAATCCTACCCTTTTATTTTGCATAAGCGAGAGGAACACCATATCTGCCTCTTGCCCTTGAAATTTATCAACCGTATATAACTTTATAGAAACTTCCACACCGTTGATGGAACGGTTAAATCTGCTAATTTTGTGTTCCTGGTTGCATAATGTTCTGAGCATTTCTCTTAAAGCCCTTTCCTGTTTTTGGTAAAATGCTAATACAGCTATTTCATAGGCTTTAATGTTGCTCCCCTGCTGTTTTAGCCAAGAGAAAAATTTATCAAGCTCCGCTTTAACTGCTTCTACTTCTTTGAAATTGCCTTTTTGACCTATCCATCCATCATAAGGTACATCTATCCACCAACATTTTTGCGGAAAGTGGTTGTACGCCCATGGTCTATCATTTATGCCGGTTGCATCTTTCAGAGCTGGATACTTTACATCCTTGGTGTAGAACTTTCTACGAGGGAATTGAGATATGGCAGAGTGCATTCTGTGCTGATATACCAACTTCGTATAACGCGGCATTAAGTCCTGATGCTCAAACCCATCTGTCAAAACACTCGGGCTTTCATTTCTCCGCCCTACAATTCCTTCCTTTAAGGCTTCTAAAATAGAAGGCAGCGCTATTTTCTTAATCCCGAATACCTGCGACCAGACCTTGATAGATTTGGGCAAAAGAGATTCAATTTGACTTTCTATGCCGGACTTTTGTTCTCTATTATCTTGATTTTGCATTTTGAATCGTAGCTCATAATGCCTTACAAGTCGCCATGTCAGTTCTGATGCCCAATCTCTCTCTGAGAGCCACTTTAACAAATACGCTACAATGTCAAAACTATTATCAAGTTTCTTGCCTCTGTCGTCTATATAATATCGGTTTTTATAGTATCGGTTGTGTCGAAAGGCGTGGGTTGTATTTTGCCAGTTTTTGTCAAGTACCATAAATGATTCTGGTATGAAATCCAGCATTTCATTAAGCTTACCCAATTCTACGAATAACACATCATGGGTTAGTAGTTGGATACCTTCTTTTTTTGCTTGTTCTACGTTCAGTACAAAGCCGACTGAAAACTTTTCGGTTTTTCCGGCTTCCCATTCTTTTTGTAAATAGGCCAATGTATCTGTACTTACCGGAATTATAAATTTATTGTGCATATAGATTGGCTTACCCTCTACTTCTTTTTTCTTAACGCGAAATAACTCTATAAAAAACAATAAAAAACAAGCAGTCTGTATGTCATTAGGTAAAGTTCCATTTCTTTTCACTTGCAAACAACGGATGTTATCTTCAATAATACTTCTATCAGTAAAAGGGGAAAGTTGCATTATATCGCCAATCAATACCCATTTGTTGGCATACAAAGCCGGAACTAAAAACTCTTGAAAAGTAGTTTTGCTGCACTCATCTATGATTAGATAGTCATATTGGGGCAATATGGGAGTATCTTTGTATCTGTCACCTTTAATATCAGGGTGCTGTAAAATACCGGTAGTAGTGCCGCATACTAAATTTGCAGATTCAACAAGCAAATCATTGTATTGATTTAATTTGTTAGATTGTTTGAGGGTTTCAATTTGGAATTCTCTAACCGACTCTGATATTCTGTTTACATCGCCAATACGCAATGGAAAAATTACATCGGTTAAATTTTTCTCTTTAATTCTTTCCAAAACGTTGTCTATAGCCACATGTGTGGATCCACATAGTAGCACTCTTTTTCCGCTTTTACAGAGTTGGTAAATAAGTTCAAGAATTACGGTTGTTTTTCCTGAACCGGGAGGTCCTTCCATAATTGCAAAGTCGGGAGTAGCCAAGGCTTTTTGAACAAAACTTCTTTGCTCCTCAATTCCACTACGGCTTTCATCTGTAAGTATTTTCCAATCATATATGGATGTTTGATTCACCGGCAACCAATTTTCGGCTTTCTTGGGCAATAACAGTTTTAAGATATTGTGATGGCTGCCAATGGGTGTGTTTAATAACGTACTTATGGCTCTTAACTGCATTTTGAATTGGTAAACATCAACCAATAACCTTAATGTGCCAGTCTCCGGAAAAGCATAACTCTTATCACTCGAAGACTTTAATACAATTTGTTGTTCCTCTTTGTTAAAAGCAACAATGTTAAATCTATTTTGATTTCCATCTGCTAACTCATTTACATTATCATCAAAAAAATAATCTATCACAGAAAATGCTCCAATTTCCTCGTTTTCTTCAATGTCCTTATCCAACTCTTCTAATTGTATCCAAAATTCATCTTTTTTGTCTTTGTTTGTACTTACTTCTATGTGAAATCGCACACCCTTTTGAGTTGCAATTTCTTTCCCGATGAATTTTTGAGGATTTGGAACTGAAAACACAAGATTCTTTCTATCAATTATTGTAGCATCAGAAAAATCTACTAAGGTGTCATTGTTTTCAATTGGGTTATAGTTTGCCGGTTTGTATAAATTGGGTTTGTCAATACGCGTTTTTGTGGAGAAGGTAACAGAATCACTCAATTCACACAGTACTTTAATATTGGGTGGCAGATGAGAAATTGAAGTTACAACAAAACTACAAGATTCACCATTTAAAATAACATCATCGCTATTATTTATAGATGCGCCGATTTTTAGTTCATTTGGTGACAAAAGTTCCCATTTGGAATTTTTCCCGTTTAGCTTTACCTCGTTTATGGGTGCCAAATTGTTTACCCAAAATGGAATTAGTTCGTAAGTGGGAAATCCCCATATTACTTGCCAATTTTGGTAACCCTCCAACTCAGGGAGTCTTACAAAATGGGAATCACCGATAATTTTGTAGTTTTCTTGTGCTATACTAAACTTTCTTTTTATTGAGGCAACTTTAATAGGCTCCTCAATATCTGCCTCTACTTGCCCATCAGTGCTTTTTATTTTGTACCAACCCGGCTCAGTTATGATGCTGATGGTGGTAAATGGAGTAGTTTGGTAAACGTAGTCTATCAGTTTGAGAGTTAGATACTGCTTTGGCGTTTTTTTCCAACTCACTTCAACCTCTTTTGCCTTCAACGCCTCTATTGCTCGCTTTAAATACAGTTCAAATTTATAGAGCGATTCTCTTGAATTATATTGTAAAAGTGAGGCAGCTGTAATGCTTGGTTTAAATTGAAGATAGTAATGTGGCATGGTTGCGAAATTTTGCTGTTAGTTTAACATTGTTAGTAAATGGAGAAGTATAGAATGGGCTTGCCGAAACACTTTTAACTTTTCATGAATGGATTAACATATTCCTGTTTTAATTTCGGTCTTTCTTTGTCTTCGGGTTTTAAATCTACTTTATCGCTATCTTCTTCAGAGGCTTTTACCGTTCTGCCATCTGCCCATTTGCGCAAGTTTTCTATGTCCTCCGCCATTATTTTAGATAGAGGATATGTTTTTTTGATGGCATTTACAAGGTATTCCGTATCGAGTTCTTCATTTCTGTCAAATGCTTGATATAGTGCTTCTTTCACCGCTTCTTGCAATTCAGCACCCGATAATCCCTTACTTACTTCAACCAATTTATCTAAATCAAAAGCCTCCAGCTCTCTTTTTTTCTTTGATAGGTGAATACTCAGAATTTCTTTACGCGCTTTTGGACCGGGTAAGTCCACAAAGAATATTTCATCAATACGTCCTTTTCTGAGTAATTCAGGAGGTAGGGTTAGGTTATTAGCCGTAGCTACTACAAAAACGGGTTTTGTTTTTTCTTGCATCCATGTAAGAAACGTGCCTAATACACGCGATGATGTGCCACCATCGCTTTCTCCTCCAACTGCAAGTCCCTTTTCAATTTCATCGACCCATAAAATTGAAGGTGCAAGTGCTTCTGCTACTTTTAAGGCTTCGCGTATATTACGCTCTGATTCCCCCACTATACCACCAAATATCTTACCCAAATCCATACGCAAGAGTGGAAACTGCCATTGGTTTGCAACTGCCTTAGCCGTTAAACTCTTACCGGTGCCGGGAATACCCAGCATCAATATCCCTTTAGGAGTATCTAATCCATAATCAGCAGCTCCGGTTTCAAATGCCCGCTGTCTTCTTCGCAACCAACTTTTTAAATTTTCCAAACCGCCAACATCTGATAATGACTCTTTTGGGTGGTAGTACTCCAAATATCCACTTTTTTTAATTATATTTTCTTTTTCGGCAATGATCAAGGGAATTTCGTAATCGCTTAGTTTTCCTTTCTCGTTATAGGCTTTGGCAAAGGCAAACTCGGCTTCCATTATAGTTAGCCCCAAAGAAGCGCTAATCAGTTTTTCAGTTTTTTGTATGCGATCTGCTGGTATATTGAATTTTGCAACAACTTGGTCAAATACTGCTGATAAATCAGGGAGACTTGGATATGGTATTTCAATAAGCTGTATTTCTTTTTCCAGTTCATTGGGAATGTAATTTACAGGCTGCGCAAGTATGAGTGTCTTATTGTTCCTATCGTTTAAAATATAGTTCCGAAGCCTTCTAATTGTATTGAAAGCATTTGTACCAACTTCTTCATATTTTAACTCGTTATGAAAATCTTCCAGAATCAAAATGGAGTGGTCTTGTAGTTCGTCCCGAAAATAGTCAAGGATTTTTTCAGGTGTTCGCAGATTATCAGCAACAACTTCAAAATCAAATTTTTCCCAGTCCCACTTTTTAAGACCTTCTATTCTGTTCCAAGTAAACCAGCTTCTGTTAATTGATTTGGCTGTTTCATTTACAATACCATGAATGCGTAAAGTTTCATAACTCACAAGTTGGATTACCTTTGCGCCGGAATTAATGAAATTGATGAGTTTTTTTTCGATTTGCATAACTGTGAATGGTGATTTAGTTTTAAAAAGTTGATTATTTGATTTATTAAGTTGCGTTTATTGTTAGAAATTGAAGTATCGATTGGTTAATTAGGCAGTTAGTTGTTGTTAGATTTCCTACCCCTCCCGTTTCAACATGAGCGTACAGCCATCTTTTGCCCTTTCAATAATGTACTGTGGCGCTAACCGCTCGCAAAACTGGCGTAGGGTGCTGAAACCCTGTTTTTTCCAGTCAAAGTTTAACTCTTGTTTCAGGTATTCGCCTAAGCGGCTCATTAGTACGGTTTGGGTGTTGGGGTTGGCGATTTTGTTGAAAACTTGGGTAAACCGGCTGATAAATTCGGGGGTAAACGGACGGTTTACCGTGCTGGCATCGGGTTTTAGCGTGGTTAGTATCTTTGGCTCTCCTTTTTTTGTATTGAGGCGGCTGTCTAATGTTGCCCTGTCCATTATACCCACTATGGTTAAGCCGGAAAGCGTAGGGCTAACAAGGGTGGCTTGTGTTTGGGAAGCTATTTGTTTTTGGTCGGGTTCGGTTAGGGCAACCGTTTCACTTTTAGCAGTTTCGGTATTGGTTTCTTTTACTGTAGCAGAAGCGGGCGCTAATGTGGTATTATTAGAAACATCATCTAAATGGTGAAACCAGTTGCAGGCTTTTTTAAATACCAGCATGGTACTAAATCTGCCAATACCTATTACGGTTATGTTGTTTTCGCGCAACCTTACGGCAAGTTGGGTAAAGTCGCTGTCGCTTGAAGCGAGGCAAAAAACGGGGGCTTTTTTGGCACACATCAGGTCCATAGCATCCATTACCATAGCTATATCAGTGGTGTTTTTACCCTTAGCAAAGTTGAACGATTGAATGGGTTTGAGCCCGTATTCAAAAACGGCATTTTTCCAGCAGGCATGTTGAGGCTGTGTAAAATCGGCATATACTCTTTTGATGGCTACATTGCCATATTGGGCAGCCAATCCAAGTACTTTGGGCAGTAAGTCGGTAGAAACGTTATCGCCATCAATCAACAAAGCAACGGAAGGAAAATTTTCTTGTGTGTTCATCTTTTTCGGTTTTATGGTGGTGGGGTAATGTGTGGTAAACGTTATAAGGGGGTTGGTTAGTTCCAATCCAAAATGGATAAGTGAAGGAAATTTATTTTTTCTGTTTTTATAGTCTGCCTTTTTTTCTTTTCTCTTCTACAACGCAAAATTACGGCGGTTTACTCCCAAAAATTCAATCCAAGTTGGATTCCAATTTGGATTTTTGAGAAAGCGGCATTAATAGCTTTTTGCATTTTATAACACAATCAGAACCGCTTGTTAGCCATTAGATTTCCTGCTATTTCATGCATAGTTAGCCATTCTTCTTCGGTAAATGTGTTGCTGCTTACAACAACTGGGATATTAAAATCACCGATCCCTTTTTCTTTGAAACCCCATTTAGCTTTTTCAGCATAGAGTTCAGTTCCTTTAAGTAACATTAATGGATAAGCGGTGAGGTATTGGCAACCATTATTACTTAAAAAATCAATTGTGCTTTTGAAACTTTCAACAGTTTGTTGAGGCAACCCATAAATTATACTAATTTCATAAGATATATTTCTATCATTTAGCAGATGCAATACTTTTTTGATTTTGTTAATTGAGTTATGTCTTTTAATTACTGCATATTCGTTCTCGTGAATGGTTTGTACCCCAAACTCAAGATGAAGATTTAACTCAGAACAGTAATCTAAAAATTGCTGCCCATCGTGGTTAATAATAAGTTCAATTTTGGATTGTACTGTAATAAGGCTTTTTAGGTTAATGCGCTTAACTTCTTCCAGTATATTCAGATATTCTTTTCCTACATTGAAAACAGGATCTAAAATGTTTATTTTTTTTACTTCTTTTTCCTTAAAAAGGCTCAACTCCTCAAATACTTTGTCTTCAATTCTTCGGTAAACTTTGTTACTTTTTAGATCTCTGTGGGCACAAAAGGAGCATCTGTAAGGACAACCTCTCTTTGTTTCCATTCTTACCATTGGTTGATGTTGAGTTAATTGTATTTCGCCTGATGTATAAACAGAGGGTAAAGCGGTATAATCAATATTTTCACTTAAAAATAAGGGTGTGCCCGATGGCATGGTTGTATGTATAGCATCAATGAGCCCTTTTTCTCCGTATCCACTCACAAAATACTGGCAGTCGGGATATTCAAATTCAAGTAACTCTTTTGAAGAATAGGAAATTTGATAACCACCAAGAAGAATGGCTTTATTGTAGCCCACCCTCCTGAGGGTTTTGATAAGTGAGTGAATAAGGTATTCAGACCATACATAGCAAGATAATGCTATTATGTCATAATGATGGACGTTTAACGCCAAAATAGAGTTAAAGACATTTTCACTACCTTTATCTTTGTCTAACGTAAACATGTTTATGCAATGATGTGTAATTTGAAAATCAATACCATAACCCGGTTGTGTCTTTGCATAAGCCAATAATGATGCAATGGAAATAGACTGGTTTACCTCACCCGGTCTAATTAAATCAAATGAAACAAGAAGTACGTTTTTCATTGGAAACAGTTTAGCTATTGGTGATTATTCTTACAGGAATCTCCCTATTTTCACCAATCAAAACCATAAATTCCATGGTATAATTCAGTCCAAATTGGATTTTGTGATAATCCAATTTGGATAATTATAAAAGCGGCAAAAACCTTTAATTTAAAGGACTTTTGCCGCTTTTTTACAGTAATGCTAAAGTTTGTTATGCTTTGGTATTTTGCTCATCGCTGTAAAAACCAAAATCGTTGGCTATTTTAAGCAAAAACTGAATCATTTCCCAGTCGTCATCTATGTGCAGTTTTTGTTTGTATTGTCTGAAATAACGGTCTATACTATCTGCATCGGCAATCATATTTAATCTTTCTCTGGTTTTTTGGCTCAGCAGCTTTCGCCATTTTTCATTGCCTTTTAATAAATCTTTTTTACCAATCTCTCTCAATAACTTGGCATATTGCCTAAAAATATCCCTGTGGGTTTGGTCATCTTCTGAGTAGGCTTTTGGACCTAAATAACTTCTTGTTTCTTCTATTTGACTGCTGTAATAAGGCGTGTTTGCTCCGCCCAAAATTTGGGTAAGCGCTTTGGCTAACTGGTGTTGTTCGTGGGCAGTACCGGCTGCATCTTCCTTCCACACATACCCATCTACGGTTAGTTTTACCGTTGCTCTATAAACGTAAGCGGGGTTATCGTTTATGCTGTAAATGATACGTTTTACGTGCGGATACCGGTTTTTTACAAATTCCACCAATTCAAGCCCTGAGTGGTCGGGCATGGTAATATCGGTAATGACCACATCTATCGGAAATTTTGCTAACCATTTTCGGGCATCTTCGGTGTTGGTACAATTATAAAAGGTGCATTTCGGAAAATTGGGTTTTAAAATAGCTATCAGTCCTTCGGTAATTTCGGGCTGGTTGTCCACCAATAAAATGGTTTTGTTTTTCTTCTTCGGGTTAATGGGGGTGGCGGGCACATCGGGAGCGGTTATCTGTTTGGCTAAATCTTGGTCAAAAATGGTTGGTTCTTCGGCTTCTTTCCAACTTTCTTGTATGGGTAGGGTTATTTTTACCCTTGCCCCGCTGCCATCGGGCGAGGTTTTTATATTGCAGGTGCCGCCCACAAAATCGGTACGTGAGTATATGCTTTTTAACCCGATAGAATTTTTTTGCAGGGCGCTTTCTAAATCAAATCCTTCGCCAAAATCCTGCACAATCAACTCTAAAACATCGGGCAATTGGTTGTACCTGATTAAAACCACCGGCGTATCGGTATATTTAATTATATTATTCATGCACTCCTGCACAATGTTAAACAGCTCGGTTTCAATGTCTTTGGGTACTTCAATCTGCACATTACCCCTATAATCTACATGAAACTGTCCCTTATAGGTTTTGTTTAGGGTGGCTGTGTATATGAGCAAATACTCTTTTAGCGAAAACTCCTGCAAACTTTTGGGCACCAAATTATAGGCTATATTGCGCAGCTCATCTAAAATTTCCTGTATTTTTAGCCTTGTTCCCGGGTCGTGCGTTTCGTCTAACAGCAGGCGAAGTTTGTTTTGTACACTGTCGTGCAGGGTAAGGCTAATGCGTTTGCGCTCATATTCAAGTACTTCCAGCAGGTTTTCTAATACAAATTTGGGAGCGTGTGCAGTATTCATTCGGGCATTGTTTATTTGCTTAAGTGGTATATATAGAACTAAATAGCAACTTACAAAACAACCATAATCAGACAAACAGTATGCCGCATTTGTTATATGCTTCATTATTTGCCAACCGGTATTTTGTTTGCCGTAAAGATAGTACAATTGGCTCGTATTTTATGCTGATTTATGTGCATTATTTTTGGTGTTGGCAAATACCTTTTATATTGTTATGCTTTTATAGCTCAAGCAATCTTGTTTAAGAGGGTTTTGTTTTGCGTATGCACACAAATCCGGCAGCCATCAGCACACGGATAACACAGATGCGGCTGATTGACACAGATTTTTGTATCTACTTAACGCAAGGTTGGAGTTAAAATGAGCACTCAATGGGATAAAGCCTGCGTGAGGTTTAGGTGTATTTGTTAAAACCGGCAACAGATTACGGTGCGCTGCACCTGATAAAAACATTTTTGCCTCTGTGCTACCAAGATTACGGGGCGCTGCCCCTTGTGTGTTACTGCCTCCTAAAATGCGCTTTTGGGGTTTTGCAAAGGAACAGCGCACCGTAATATAGGTAGCAACCAAGTTAAATGCCCGGATTAACAAGATGCAGCGCACCGTAATATATCGCCCCACCTGTTTGAAATCCTTTTTTAGTAAGCCTTTGAGCATGCTCATAACTCCAACCTCACGTAAGATTTGTAAAGCTGCTTTATCGGTTTTCTTTTCTGTTATATACTTTGAGCATCATTCTTATGTCTTCTAACTGTTCTTTCAGTTCTTGCTGTTCTTTATAGAGCCAGCCTACTGCTGCAATGAGTAAAACGAGTACAATGGTAGAAATAAGGGCGGCAAGATTGTTATCTGACCCCGATGTGCGTGTTTTATCGGGCGTGGCAGAAGTGGGTGTGGTGGCAGCAGGTTGGTTGGTTGATTCGGTTTCTGAAGGGGTGGCAATTCCGGTAGTAGAAGTAGGGGGTGGTAAGGGTTGTCGGTCTTTGGCTTTTTCGCCGCCATAAGTGTTTTTACCTATTTGCACCAATGCTTTGTTTACAATAGCGCTGATTTCTTGCTGTAACTGTTGGTTATTTGCTTCGTAATTTTTACAAACATTATTGGTGGGTTTTCTGTATTTACCGCACAAACTTGCATATGACTCCTCCACAAATAGGGCAAGGTCGTCTAAACTTGTTTCAAAAACCACATATTCACTGGGGTTTTCTATGCTGTTTTTGCGGTCGTTTATTTTGCTTGTTATGTTTAGTATGTCTTGTTTATAGCCTTTGGTTTGGTTTTCCTGAATTTTTTTTACTTCCCTAACAATGGTTTCGTATCGGCAATCGGTAATGTTTTTTGCCAAAAATGCGCGCTCAAAACTTGTCAGCATTTTTTTTGCTGTGGCACAGTTTATTTGGTCTATTGCTTTTTGGTAGGTTTCGGTTTGGTTTTGAGCCCGTAGCATGTTGGTATAAAAGCAGAGGGCTATTATGAGTAAGAGGGTTAGTTTTGTGTTGGTCATAGTAAATTGTTTTTGGGTGGGCTAAAACAAGGTTGTTTTGGGTAAAGGTACAAAAATTATTAGCAGCCTGTGGCAATTATGGTTATTAGCTTATAAAATTCAGATTCATGGGGGCAAGTTGTTTTACTGCACCATACTGGTAAGCTCGCCATCTTTAAATTGGGTAACAATGGGTTGTCCTTTTAGGGCTTTTTGTGCGCCGGTTAAGGCTTTTCCATTTTGACGGGTAATGGTAAAACCGCGTTGAAGCAGGCTGTCTATATTAAACAGGTTAAATGTTTGCTCTAAATGTTGGAGTTTGGTTTGGTGAATTTGCAGCAGATGTTTGGCATTTTTAGTCATTTGGGGCATAATGTTTTGTAGTAGTTGATTTTGGCGGCTGAGGCGGTTATTGGCTATGTTTTTTAATTGTGCAGCGGTGGTATGGAGGTAAAAATGCTGTTCGGTTAGCAGGGTTTGGGTAAGGGTTTTTAGTTGGCTGTATTGGTTTAGCAATTGGGCTTCAAAGTTGAGAAAAGATTGCAGCACAAACTCGGCAACGGCGGTTGGGGTTTTTAGGGGGGTATGTGCTACCAAATCGGCTACTGATTCATCTTGCTGGTGTCCTATTCCGGTTAAAACCGGCAGCGGACACTGCGCAATAGCCACTGCAATTTGGTAGTTGTTAAAGGCTTCCAAATCGAGTTTGCTGCCACCGCCGCGAATAATAACCACTGCATCAAACCGGTGTTGGCGTTCTGCTATTTCTTGCAAGCGTGCAATAAGGTCTTGTTCTACTCCCTCGCCCTGCATTAAGGAGGGGAAAAGTGTGGTTTGCACCTTGTATTGGTAGGGGTTTTGGGTGGTTTGGTTTATGAAATCGCCATAACCGGCAGCCGTTGCCGATGAAATTACGGCAATGCGCTGTAAAACTTGTGGCAAGGGCAATTGGGCATTTAACCCGATGAAACCTTCTTGGATAAGGCGGTTAATGGTTTGTTGTCGGCGCAGTTCCAGCTCACCCAGCGTTACCGATGCATCTATATCAGAAACAATGAGTTTCATGCCATATACTTCATGAAAATCAACCGTGCATCGGAGCAGTATTTTATTACCTTCTTTGAGCAGGTTGTTTAAATCAGCGCCAAATTTAGAGCGCAGATAAGCATAGGTATTTGCCCAAATAGCGGCGCTCATTTTGGCGGTAATGGTATTTTGGCTTTTATCAACCAAATCGAGGTAGTAATGACCGCCCCTGCCTGCCATTTTACAGGAGGATATTTCGGCTATTACCCAAACATCGGGTTTAATGGTTTCTTGTAAAACCATTTTTACGAGCTGGCTGAGTTGTGTAAGGGTAATGCGTTCCAAAAGATGTTTTATTTAAGCGGTTTTTTGAATAGGATAGGGGAAAATTTGTGTTACGGTTTTTGGTTTTTAATGTTCATCACACTTGCCTGATGCCTGATAGATTCTTTGTGTATGGCGTTAAAGATAGCGCTTATAAAGTCTTCGCTCAAGCCCACTTTTGCGCCGTGTTCGCATCGGGTTTGTACAATTTCGCTCCATCGGGCGCTTTGCAGAATGGTAATGCCGGTGGTTTTTTTGTATTCGCCTATTTTTTGTGATACTTTCATGCGTTGGGCGAGGAGGTCTATGAGTTTATCGTCGTGTTCGTTAATAATTTCTCTGAGGTCTTCTAAGGTATGTAAAAAGCCTTCATCGGTAATGGTGGGTGTGCGCAGGATAAGGCTTTCAATGAGTTGGTGGTAAATTTCGGGTTCTATTTGCTGTTGGGCATCGCTTAGGGCTTTGCTTGGGTGAATGTGGGACTCAATCATTAAGCCGGTAAAGTTTAGGTCCATTGCTTTTTGGGCAACTTCTTGCAGCAAATGCCTTACGCCGCAGATGTGGCTGGGGTCGCAAATAATGGGTAACTGGGGCAAGCGGCGCATGAGTTCAATGGGGATTTCCCACTGGGGTCGGTTTCGGTATTTGTTTTTACCATAGGTAGAAAACCCCCTATGAATGGCGGCAATTTTGGTAATGCCGGCATGGTTTAGGCGTTCAAAAGCGCCAATCCAGAGTTCCAAATCGGGATTAACGGGGTTTTTTACCATAACCGGCACATCAACGCCGCGCAGGGCATCGGCTATTTCTTGCACGGCAAAAGGGTTTACTGTGGTTCGGGCGCCAATCCAAAGCACGTCTATACCCATTCGGAGGGCTTCGTAGGCATGTTTGGCATTGGCAACTTCGGTAGTTACGGGCAAACCGGTAATTTTACCTGCTTCTTTAAGCCATTGCAGCCCTACGCTGCCAATGCCTTCAAAGCTATTGGGGCGGGTGCGGGGTTTCCATATACCCGCCCTAAGCATGTTTACGTAGGGTTTTTTGGCAATCCTTACGCAGGTTTCAATTACCTGTTCTTCGGTTTCGGCGCTGCAAGGACCTGATATGTAAACCGGTTTGGCAAGGTCTGTGCCTACGTTCCACTGGTTTAAAGGGGTAATTTGTAGTGTGTGCATGTGGTGTTTGGTGATGTTGTAGAACAGAAACAAGAAAAAACAAAGGTGGTTTAGTTTATGATTTATCTAAAATTTTCCCGATAGCGTTTGCTTGGTGCATCATTTGTGCAAGTTGGTCAAAATTGCCGTTTTGGAGGTGTTCTTGCCATTGGGTAAGGCAGGTAATATAGCTGCTGAGTACTTCCAGAATGTTGGGGGCATTGAGTTCAAAAATTTGCTTCCATGTTTCGGGCGAGCTTTTTGCAAGGCGCACGGTAGAAGCAAACCCGCCACTGGCAAGGTCAAAAATAGAGGCTACGCTTTTTTCTTTATCTAAAACAGTATTGGCAAGGGCAAACGAGGTAATGTGCGATATGTGCGATACGTAGGCGGCGTGCATATCGTGCTCGGCAGCATCCATGTAAATAAGGCGCATATTAAGGGTTCTATACATGCTTTCTACAATACTGAGCGCATCGGGGTGGCTTTGCTCTTTGTTGCAAATGATGGCGGCTTTTTGGTTAAACAAGTTGTAAACAGCCGCCAGCGGACCCGAAAACTCAGTACCTGCCATAGGGTGCGATGCTACAAAATTGCTCCGATTGGGGTGGTTGGCTACTGCTTGCACTATGGTTTGCTTGGTTGAACCCATATCGGTAATGGTGGCATTTGGCGGTGCAAGGGTTAGCGCTTGTGGCAACAAGGTTATAATGTACTTAACCGGCACTGCCAGTACAACCAAATTGGCATTGGCTATGGCTTGGTGCAGTGTGGGAGCAATGTGGTTTACAATGCCACGCTTGAGGGCAAGCCGCGCATGGTTTTCATTGGCATCAAAACCGGTTACCCGATGGGTAAAACCGCGTGCCTGCAAATCAAGAGCAACTGAACCGCCTATAAGACCAAGCCCGATTATGGTTAGATTCATAAAACTGGGGTGAAATGGGTGAATGAAGGTAATAACCCGATGTGGCGCCGGGGCAATATAATTTTTTTAGTCAGAAAAAATCTTTTTAAGTCTTTCCATAAACTTGCGGCGCGGCTCTTGGGGTTCTTGGGAGTTATCGGGTTTTTTGTCGGCTTTGGTGCGGTTAGGGTTGGGGTTTTGGGGGTTAGGGGTTTGGGGAGTAAGCGGTTTTCGGGGCTGAAAAACAGGGTTGTCTTGGGTGGTATTGTCGTAATAATCGGGTTGTTGCTCCTCGGCTACGTCATCGGTTTGTGGAAAAGGAATTTCCTCGTAGGTAGCCACATAAGGCGGGCAATTGAGCAAGGAGCTCAGGTAATCGGGCAGGGGTGTAAACCGGTCGTAGCTTAGGTTTTTAAAATCTTTAGAGGCATACAATTGGCTAAAAAATTCTGCCCAAATAGGAAGGGCTGTATTGGCGCCTTGCCCCAGCGAAAGACTGTTGAACCGGATAAGCCTATTAGCTCCGCCCACCCATGCGCCGGCTACGTATTTGGGGGTAAAACCCATAAACCAGCCGTCGGTTTGGGCTTGGGTGGTGCCGGTTTTACCTGCTACATCGGCGGTAATGTTGTATTTGGTTTTTATACGGCGGGCGGTTCCGTCTTCTACCACGTTTTTGAGTAGTTCTACCATAATGCCTGCTGTTTCTGCCGACATCACCCTGCTTTTTTCGCCACTTCCGGGAAATGCCTGCAAAATGCGCCCGTTGCGGTCGGTTATTTTGGTAAGGTATATGGGTTTGCTGCTGTAACCTTTGTTTACAAAGCTGCTGTATAGCATAATCATTTCCTGCAAAGATATATCGGGCGTGCCTAAGGCTATGGAGGGCATTGCGGGTATGATGCCGGTAACGCCGCCTGCTTTTGCCATGTTTATTACCTTTTCTACGCCGGTATCCATAATGATTTGTACCGAAATGGTATTGACCGATTTGGTTAGCGCCCCCATCATAGAGTAATAGCCGCCATACACATCATCGGAGTTTTGGGGCATCCAGTTTTGGTAGTCTGAATAGGTGCGCAGTTCGTTGGCAAAATAGGTGCATGGACTTGTGTTGTTTTCTATGGCAGCGGCATATACTATTGGTTTAAAGGTAGAACCCACTTGTCTGTTGGCTTTGGTGTGGTCGTACTGAAAATGGCGATGGCTAATACTGCCTACCCATGCTTTTACCTGACCCGATGCCGCCTCCATAACCATAAAACCGGTGTTTAGAAACATTTGGTAGTACATGATAGAATCTAATGGCGACATGGTTTTTTCTAATATGCCGGGTTTTTCTTTTTCCCACTCAAACAAACGCATCGGAACCGGCATTTTAAAAATTCGGTCTATTTCTGACTCCATTTTACCTTGTGCTTTTAAAGATTGGTATCGGGCAGATTGCAATTTTGCCTGTTTTATAAATTCCTGATTAGTTCCCCATGGTTTTTTGCCTTTCCAATGGTCGTTAAACGATTTTTGGAGCGAAGCCATATTTTTATTTACTGATGTTTCGGCTATTTTTTGCATTCGGGAGTCAAGGGTAGTATAAACTTTAAGCCCGTCTGTATAAAGATTGTAGGGTTTACCATCGGGTTTGCGCTGTGTTTTGCACCACTCGCGCAGCTCCATGCGGAGGTGTTCTCTGAAATGTGGCGCCAGCCCGTCGCTTGCCGATTCGCGGTTGTATTCCAATCCCAGCGGTTTCTTTTTTAGTTCATCGGTTTTTGTTTTAGAGAGGTAGTTGTATTTTGCCATTTGGTCTAACACCACATTTCGTCTGCCCACTGATTTTTCGGGATTACGGCGGGGGTTGTAGGTGGTAGGGGCTTTAAGCATACCTACAAGGGTAGCGGCTTGCTCGGGTTCTAAACGTATGGGCGGTTTACTGAAAAAACGGCGCGATGCAGCATCAATGCCAAACACGTCTTCGCCAAACGGAACGGTGTTTAGGTAAAGGGTGAGTATGTCGTTTTTATTGTAAATGTTTTCTAAACGGTTGGCAATAATGGCTTCGCGGGTTTTGTTTACCGGCATGCTCAATTTGCCGTAGTTTTGGCGCGGAAACAGGTTTTTTATCAACTGTTGGCTAATGGTACTGCCGCCGCCGGCGCTGTCGTCGCCCAGTAAGATAGATTTTACCAAAACCCTTGCCATGCTTCGGGTATCTACCCCTTCGTGCCTAAAAAATCGGGCGTCTTCGGTAGCAATGAGTGCGTTAATAACCGATGGTGATATGTCTAAATACTTAACAATGGTTCGGTTTTCTAAATAGTATTTTCCTAATAATACCCCATCGGCGCTATAAACCTCAGTGGCTACGGCATTTTGGATATTGCGCAGGTCATCTTCGGAGGGTATTTCGCCAAATGCGCCGTATAATACAGAGTAGTAAAACCCTAAACCAATAATAATAACTAAGCTAAGAGTAAAAACAAAGGTTTTGCCTGCTAATACTAACCACTGTAAGGGCGTTTTTGAACGGATAAATGTTTGTAGGCTCATGGGGTAAAAGGTTATTAGGTTTAAGGTTTTGTAGGTGGTAGCGGGGTAAATAGGGGGCAATAATAACAAAAATGTAGGATTGTAGGTGCAAATATCTAAACAGTTTACCAAATTGCTATGATTTGTGAAAAGTAGTATTGCCCAAAGAGGAGGGTAGGTGAAATGAAGTGAGGGGAAAGAGCGAGAGGAGTGGTTGTTTTAAAATTAAACCTTATAGATTTTAGAAATCTATAAGGTTTTTATATGAAGTAGTGCAGGGAAAAAGGTGGGGGAGCGCCTGCAATAATAAAAGTAGTACCACCTAAAAATGTCCCGAAATTCTGAAACGTACTTTTTGGTGTTTAACAAAACCTGAAATGCTAACTATAGTCGGTTGCCTATAATGTTAATCACCCATACTTTTGCCATAAAAAGAATGAAGTCTGATATTTCCATAAAATTAGGTTTACGCTTACGCGACCTTCGTATGCAACATGGGCTTTCGCAGGAAGAACTGGCATACAAGGCAGGTGTTCACAGAACATATATAGGAATGGTTGAACGCGCCGAAAAAAATGTAACCATTACCAGTTTAAACAAAATTGCAGAAGCCCTAAATACTGACATTAAAAATTTGCTGACATGGGATTAAATGTAGGAGATTTTGTGGTTTTATCAAAAAACATAACAAACGTAGAGGTTGAACTTAATTCTGTAGGAATTATTAAAGAAATGAAGAATGAAGGCGCTACAATAAATGTTTTTTTTATTGGAAAAAGAGTTGAAGTTATTTTATCTGATGATTTGGTAACGTTTATTGACGTAACTAAAACAGGAAAGCCATACGAGTACAAAATTTGCAACGTGTGTCATGTGCTAAAAAAAGACATTGAGGAGTTTGATATAAACCAAACAGATGCCAAAGGCAGGAAAACTACTCGTCCGAGTTGCAAAAAATGTAGGCAAATAATAGATGGTATGCCATTATCATACAGTGAGAAAAAAAGATTAGATGAGCAAATGCCAACACATTTTTTTATTTGCCCAATATGTAACAAAGGCTCTATCCCCAATATCACAGCAAATATCGTAAGAGACCACGATCACCTTACCGGAAAAGCTCGGGAATGGTTATGTGATAGTTGTAATACAGGTTTGGGGCGATTTAATGATGACATAGATTTACTCCTGTCTGCAATTGCATATTTAAAAAAACATGCAAATTAAAAGTGGAGAACCAATATCAATGTAATCACAACAATAATTCATTCAATATCTCAACTCTTTGTAGCGCTATTTCTGTATATTCTTTTGAAATTTCCATACCTAAATAACTCCTCTTATTTAATGCTGCCATTTTACAGGTTGTACCAGACCCACACATGGGGTCAAAAACCATATCGCCTTCATTTGACCAAGAAAGGATATGATCCTGTGCCAGCCTTTCGGGAAACATTGCAGTATGCTTAAATGCAAACTTATCATTGGTAGTTCCTCCTAACCCAACAGCATACTCCCATATATTGGTAAGGGTTTTTTCTTCTTTCAGTTCAGCCCATACTTTATTGTTTACCCCATCAGCTTTCTTATTGCTCACAAGTTTTTCGCTCCCTTGTCTAACGGTTTTAGTTTTCAGCGGGTTAAAAGTTTTTGGTTTCCCCTTCGAAAATACAAACATAAATTCATAACAATTTGTGTAAGCATTAGAGCGCATAAACGGCGTATTTTTCTTCTTGTATATCATTATATCATGCACATTAAACCCGGTTTGTTGAAAAAATAAAGCATGTTTAAAACTGGTCAATGACCTATTGCCTTTATCTACTTTATCGCCCACAACCCATACAACCACGCCGCCGTCTTTTATTACCCTAAAAAGCTCAACCACAATTTCTTCAAACCTAAATGTATAACCATGATAATCTCTCAAATCGTCATACGGAGGCGACGTTACCACCAAATCAATACAATTTTCGGGCAATTGTTTCATGCCGTCAACACAATCTATGTTGTTTATACTATTTACCTCAAAAGCGCCAATTTTCATTTTCTTGCAAATTGTACTGTTAACACAAAGTGCAAAGTTAGTAAATTTAGGTACACTTTTGCACATTTTTAGAAAAAACCACAAGTAACCCACTTTGGGGGCTTTTTGGCGTAACCAACAGAACCCTGCCATAAAAGCAACGCACCCACCCACCCCTTTTCAACTACCTGCAAAAAGGCAAAAAGATATTGCTAAACGGGTAAAAAACATTGCCGCCTTTACCCCCTTTAACTACCAAATTGCACCCAAAAAAACAACAATGCAGTAAATTAAAACATGCGTAAAAGAATAGCATCTGCCAAAATTACACAATAAGCAAAAACCCAAAAAAAGCCCAAAAAACCCCGAAAAAAGGGCTGAAAACACGGTAAAAAAGCCTAAACCCCCCCAAAAAAGCCTAAAAACCCGATTTTTTAAGGTTGAAAAATGTTTTCTCAAGGTTGAAAAATGTTTTCTCAGGGTTGAAAAATGTTTTCTCAGGGTTGAAAAATGTTTTTTCAAGGTTGAAAAATGTTTTCTCAAGGTTGAAAAATGTTTTCTCAAGGTTGAAAAATGTTTTTTCAAGATTGAAAAATGTTTTTTCAAGGTTGAAAAATGTTTTCTCAAGGTTGAAAAATGTTTTTTCAAGGTTGAAAAATGTTTTCCGAAAAGTTATTTTCTTTACCCGATGAACAAAAAATGGGCGCAATAAAAATAATAAACAGCATTAAGCAGTTAAAAATTACACTTTAACCAAATCGGCTTATAAAAGAATCATCAACCCGCCGTAAGTAAGCGTAGTTTTAGAGCCATTAGCAAAGTATTGTTTGTTTTAAAAACGAGTACCTCTCTGCTTGTTTGCGGTTATTAAATAAATGCAGGTAAGGGGGTATGCCGTAAAATGCCGGCAACACCCCCTCCCTTACCACTCCAAAAACAAAACGCACAAAATAAACAAGCTATGGTAAATAACCACTTACCTCACCTGTCCTAAATAACAGTTCATTTCTATACCGGCTACTGTTTGAACAGGGCTGAGGCAGGCAAAAACCGATACATCAAAACCCAACAATTGGCTTGGTAATAGTGCAAAACCGGTTTTGGCAGTTAAACCTACCGTATGCAAATTTTTTCGGGTAACATTGTAATACCAGCCTCCGTTTAGCGGGCTGTAGTTTTCCTTTTCAAAATAAGCCCTGTCAACTCTTACATAAGCAAGACCCGCAGCCCACTCAAATTGAAATAATTTATTTAGTTGGTGTCTTTTTTTAAACAATCCACTCATTACATGTACCCGGTCTTTGGGGTAGCAAAAAAATAAACAGCCTACGTTTAGGTAATCAGGTGGGGCATATTGGGCTTTTGGGGCAAAAGAATGGTAATTTACCTCAAAACCAATCTTTTTTTTGTTTAAAAAGCTGATTCCATAATTGTGGCTAAAACCTGTACCGCCGCCAATGCCTCCATTTAAGTATAGTATTATGGATTCATTTTTTTTACCGGCGCTTAAAGTATCTTGTGCCTGAGCGCTAACCCAAAAGGCTGCCATAAGCCCCAGCAGCATAAAAGAAAAACCTTTTTTCATAGCTTAAAATGTTTGCTTGTAATATTACGCTTGTTTACCAATGTATTCAGAGCAATTTAAAGCAGCACACAAGTAGAGCCAATTTAACAAAACAGCCTTAAAAATTGAGCGATGATGCGTTTCTGATGCCTTTTACCGGATTTAACGATTTAAAGTTAATAAGAAACGAAAAGCGCTCATACCATTTAAAACCGTTTACTTCATACACGTCTTGCAGGTTTTGAGAGGATAACAACGACCAGTAAACCTCAAAAACATCGGGTACAAGGGTAAAGGCTATGCCACTATCAAAAAATGTTTTGCCCGACCATAAACCGGCATCGGCTTTATCGGTATAAGGCACTGCTATATCGCCATAAATTTTTATAGGCAGTTTAAGGTTGGGTATTGATGCTTTTAGGTTAAGCGCCAGCATGTAGGCATCGGTATAACCTATGTTTAGCGGCACTTTAAAGCCGGCGCCGCCCATGCCTACTTGGCGCGACCACATGCCTTGGGTTTCGTTTCTGCCCACAAAAATCTGGTCAAGGGCATAATCGTAACCGCCGCGCATGGTTAGGGGCAGCAGTACGGGGTTAGTTCCGCTAAGGGTATTGTTTTGCAAAAAGGCTGCCCCGTAAAATCGGGCGTTCAAACCGCTTCCGGCGCTTTTTCCGTATGATAAAAGGTATTTAACCTCTGCTTGTGCCAGTGCAAAATTGTTGCCTTGCTGCATAGTAACCGACCAACCCATAGGGTTAATGCGTTTATTGTTGCGGCAAATAAAGGCAAGTTCGTTTAGGTAAAAGTTATCGGGTTTTCGGGAGCAGTTAGTATTGGGCGGGCATTCGGTTTGGGTGCGCAGTACACTTACATGGCGCAATACCAACCGGCGCTCAATGGGGTGGCGAGGTGTTTTTTTGTTTAAATGGAAGGTAAGGGTAGGCGAGATGCGGTAAAACTTATACACTTCCTCACTAATAGTGCGGTTGGTAAGGCTGGTATCTTTGCTGTAAATGCCAAAAATGCCATTGCCAAACGTGCTTGCGGCAAGGTTTAACTCAATATGCTTAAAACCTTTATTGGGATACTTATTAAGGCTAAGTTCGGCAGCTCCCGAAAAACTGTTCGACCCTATGGCATACATGGGCAATAGGGTAAACTGCACCGGACGCGCCGGAAGCAAACTATTATAAAAGGCAATGCCCAACATGGTTTTATCATACACATTATAACCTATGGCAGGGGCAAAAAACAGTTGGGTGCGGTTGGGGTTTTCTAAACCGGCTATGGGTTGCAGGCGGAAAGGTTCGGTTCGTTTAAGCAGCTTATTTGGGTACAGGGTATTATTGTGCCGGTATAGTTCGGGCAGGTTTTGGGGTGCATCAATGGTAATTTTAGCATAATTGCCGGCAGGAAAATTAACCTCCATTGCGCCCAAGAAACCATCATACCAAACAGTTTTTACCGGCTCGCCCGTTTTATTAAAAGCAGTAAGGGTAAAAGGCGCTCTGATACCGGTTTTACCTTTTTGTTTAAGGGTAATTTTATCAAAAGTATCGTTGCCTATGGTTTGCGCGCCCTTTTTTAGGCGGGTAATTTTGTAATCGGTTTTTTTGGTAGTAGGCAGCAACTCGTCAAAAAACCAGTCAAGGTTTTTAGGGGTTTTGGTGGTAAAAGTTTGTCGCAGGTCATCGGGATAAGGGTGTTTAAAGCTGTACCGGCGGTAATACTCCTGCATAATTTGGTCAAAATTAACCGTACCCAACCAAGTTTCTAAGTAAGCAAACACTAAGGCAGTTTTGCCATACACAATGCCGCCATAGTTGAGCGAAGTATAATCTTCTGAGGGCAGGGTAATAGCTTGGTCGGCATTTTTTCGGGCATTAAACAGGTAAAGGTAGTACTGCAAGGCAACAGGTTTAAGGTGTGCAACGTCAAAAGTGCGGGCAATGCCGCTATTTGCCATTTTACCCAATAGTTTGTCATCGGGATATTTTTCTTTAAAGTAGCGCAGTTCATAATAAGAGTTCAGCCCTTCGTCCATCCACGGAAACGCTCGCTCATTGGTTGCTAAAATGCCGTAAAACCAGTTATGCCCCACCTCATGCACAATTACCTGCTCTAAACTTTTAGCCGAGCCGCTTTGCCCTATAACGGTTATCATAGGGTACTCCATACCTGCGCCGGCGCTTAGGGCGCTCTGTACAGCAGTGCAATGGTTATAGGGGTACAAGCCCAATTTATCGGAATAAAAATAAACCGCATCGGCCACATACTTAGCGCCTTTTTTCCATAGTTCGGCTTCTTGGTTGGTAAACATAGCCCAGTTAGTAACCTTTCGGGCAGAGCGGGGCAGTTGTATAGTGTCGCGCAGCACATGAAACCGCTTATCGGCAAACCAAGCAAAATCGTGAATACTGTCTTGTTTAAAGGTAATGGTTTTAAGTTGGGGCGATGAAGGCGGAAAAGCAAGGTCTTTTTCATCAAATTTACCCGATTGTATAAGCGCTTCCGTTTGGGTTACTTTTTCGTTTAACCATGCCACTTCATCGGGGTTTTGCAGCTCGCCGGTAGCGCCCACCACATAGTTTTGGGGTAGGGTTAAACTCACCTCAAAACTGCCAAACTCGCTGTAAAACTCGCCTTGGTCTAAATAAGGCATAGCATGCCAACCCTTAGCATCATAAACAGCCGGTTTAGGATACCACTGCGTAATTTGGTACGACTGCCCAACATGCCCCAATCGGGAAAAACTTTCGGGAATTTTTACCGTAAAAGGGGTAGTAATGACCAATTGCTCCCCGCTTTTTAGCGGTTTATGCAGGGTAATTTTAGCAATATCGGGGTGTTTTTTATCGTATTCCCAAGTTAAGGCTTTACCATTTGCCTCAAAAGCAAGGTTATCTATATACCCGCGCTCGGCGCTTTTGGAGTTATAAAACCTTGCACTACCGTTTTCTAACTGTTGTTTGGCAAAAGCAGTACTTTGGTTTTTAAAAGCATTAGGCCATAGGTGAAAATACAAAAACGGCAGTTCATTTGGCGAGTTGTTGTAGTATGCTATTTGTGCAAAACCGGTAAGCGTATGAGCCGTATCGTTAAGGCTAACCTCTATACGGTAGTTTACCTGTTGTTGCCATTGGTTGGTTTGAGCTACGGTAAACTGAAAAGAAAAACAGATAAAAACAAACAAAGCAACTAATCGGAACATGCTAAACAACGATTGGTAAAACAATTAAATAAAGTGCAAAAGTAAGCAAACTTTACCTAAAAAAAGCCCGATGCCGGTGCGGGAAGGTTGTTCACTATCCATTTAAACACTACCGGCAGTAAAAAAAATACAACCCCCTGTAAACAAACAGGTGCTTAACGGGTAATTTTTCTTAACTTACCCCGCCTATTTTGGTAACACATTTTTCACCATCAAAACACTTGCACCTATGTTAAAAAAAATTACCTGCCTAATCTTTGTGTTGTTGTTTAGCGGGGGTGTTCATGCCCAAATTAGTGTAAATGGGCAAATAGAAGATTTAACCGAGTTATCCAGCAAAATTACGGTGCCTTTTACCATGCCCGATGGCACACAACTGATGACCGATGTTACCGTGCCTATGCTTGGTGACTCGCTGGTGCTTGACCTTAATTTCAGCGTTCCCATTTTTGGGCAAGTTTCGGGCAAACTTCAAGTACTGCCCAAGGGCGCTTGGTACATCATTTACGAAACCCTGAACGGACAACCCAATGATAACCCTTACCGCCTACCGGTAATTCTTACCCGCACACCTTATAATAAATCGGGCGAAGATGTAGTTGGAGCCGTAGTATCGGTATTGGGGTATGCCTATTGCCAGCAAGATATGCGCGGGCGTTATGCATCGGGCGGCGTTTATTTGCCCATGTATTCCGATGGTTGGCGAAAAGACCCCTATCACCCCGATATTAAACACGTTTTAGACGTTACCGATTTTAACGACCCCCGAAACGGTAACTATCACGAAGACGGCTACCACTCTATTAAATATATTGTGGACAGCCTTCAATTTACCTATGATATAGACTCTGATGGCGTACCCGATTTTACCGATTACCTCTGCAACGGCAGCGTGGGTATGTTTGGCGCTTCGGCATTGGGCAATACACAATTGCAATCGGCATTGGCACATAGGGTAAACCCTATGGAGCGCGGGCTTAAATGCCTAATGCCCATAGTAGCAGCCAGCGAACACTACAAATGTACCGGCTACCAAAACGGCGTTTTCAGAGACCGATTGGTTACCGGCTGGCTTAGAGGGCAAATTTTTAGCGGCACTAACGATGATTTCTTTGACATAGATGAGAGCCTCGACAACAACATACACACCTCGCGCGATTACGGCTTAACCAATATGTTTGACGCGGCAAACAATGCCATAGACCACTTTGTGAGCATACGCTACAATAACGGCGTGTGCAGCTACTACCCCAATGGCAGATTGCGTGGCGATATGGACGCCAGTTTTGCCCCCGTAAATGCCCAAGGTGAAGGCGATATAAACGGTCAGTACAGCAGATATACCAACTTAGAAGTGCCCGTTTACCACGTAACAGGCTGGTGGGATATTTTTAACGACGGTCAAATTGAAACCCACCGCCTATCGCGCCAGCATATTTCAGAAACCAACCGAAATCTGCAAAAAATAATTGTAGGACCCTGGGCGCACCAAACCATTGGCGGACGTACCACCGGCGATATGACCTACAAAGAAAACGTTGCCGATTTTACCAAAATTGATATTGGCGATATTGACATTGACAACATTCCGGTTTCTAACATTGTAAACTCTGAACTTATTGGCTGGTTTAGGTATAACTTAAACTACAACAACTTTGCCAACATAGGCGAACCCAAAGTGCGCATTCCGGCAAGCCTTATCTGGCAAAAGGTAAACAGCGCCCTTGGTCAATTAGAAGTGCGCGTACCTGCATCAGAATACCGAATTGATTTTCCTACCTTTTTTAACTTTATAAATGCCAGCGGTCCGCTAAATGCCGTGCCGGTAGAAATTAAACTGCCCACCGGACAAATTACCATAGCCGTTACCATTCCTACCCTTGAAGAACCCCTTATTAGCGGGTTAGACGGACAATCGCTCAGTGGTGTGCCGGTACAAGATTTTCCCAACCTGCCCGCTGTGCGCTTTTATGTAGTGGGTCCGGTAAACGATGGCGTACCCGAAAACGAAAATGTAGGCAACTATTGGCGCGGGTCAGAAGAGTTTCCGCCGGCGCAGGAAGTACAACCCCAAAAAATGTACCTTCACCAAAACGGCACCCTTAACTGGGCTGCCCCCACCACAGACGAGGGCACACGTTTATATGTGCATGACCCCGATGACCCCATTGCTACCATTGGCGGCGCTAATATGATTGTGCGCACGCCACAAGATGACCGCGACAGCCAAGGCCAATTTAACCTTGCCGATACCCAATATGCCTCTTACACTATGGACAGAGAAGGGGTAATTAAATTTACAAGCGAACCGGTGCAAGATTCGCTTGCTATTATGGGCAACCCTGTTTTTACCCTTTACGCCAAATCAAATCCGGGCGGTTTAACATCGGGACCTACCGATACCGATTTCTTTGTGCGCGTATTAGACGTTTATCCCGATGGGCGTGAAATGTTTGTTTTTGAGGGTTGCATAAACGCAAGAGCCCGAGAGTACGCCCGCACTATTGCCCAAGGACAAGAAGACCCCAATGCCCCCTTCTCCAACATTAACATAGGGCAAATTTATGAGTACAAATTTGCCATGCAGCCTATTGCCTATGTTTGGGGCAAAAATCACCGCGTTAAAATACTCATCAGCAGCAGCAATTACACAAGGTATCAGGTAAACCCCAATTTGCCCATTGAAGATGGCGAATACTTCCGCCGCAAACCCGGCGATGGGCGCACTTACATCTTTAACGGCGTAGAAATGTTGCCTCGCACTGCCGTACAAAGGGTTTATTTTTCGCCACAGCACCCTACCCATATTGAGTTTCCGGTTCATGTAGGCAGCCTTGTTACACAAGCGCCCTCAGTAGAGCCTATAAACAGCGCCGGTTTGCAAATGCTTGTTTACCCAAATCCTGCCAATGACCTGCTCAGTCTTTACCCCAACAGAAACAGCAGGTTTAAGCTGCAACTTACCACCCTCACAGGGCAAAGCATATACACCGCCGCTTTTACCGATGCCATAAGCATACCCCTTGCCACTTTTGCCCCGGGTTTATACCTTGCCTCTGTAACCGACCTTGCCACCGGCGAAACTACCCTCCAAAAAGTGAGCGTGGTTAAATAAACCCAGCTCTCTTTGCTGCTCTCTTAACAACCATCTTATAACCCGCCATTGCTGCCTACCGGTTAGTAATGGCGGGTTTTGTATGTGGTAAAAAGACCCAATTTGCCGCAAAAAACGCCCAGAATTTTGCCTGCTTTGCTAAAACATTTGCCGTGTTTTAGGTTAAAAACAAGGCATTTGGTTATGAAAAAACTACATGGCAAGTAAAGTTACAAGCAAACATAAACAAACCACCACACAACGCTATAACAATAGGCACCCTTGCTGTTTCAGAAGCCTTGAATAGCAAAACCAAAGTTCGGAAAACCGGATTTTTTTCGGAAATTTGCTTAAAGTTTACCCCGTTTTTTGGCGGAAAATGAGGTATTGTGTATTGGGCAAACCATTCGCAAGCCCTTAATTTTAAAAGGTTATAGCAAATTTCGCCTTAAACCGGTAAAGCAACTAAAAGCCTTAATGGGTGGAAACCGCACAAAATTGTATTTGCACCACAAGCGGAAACACGGTAATTTTGGGTAAAATTTAAGCCTTTCTATTGCTCATTACCAAACTTAACTGATATGTTACACGTAGAAACCACCTCAGCGCAATCACCCCTAAAACGCCTTAGCCTTGTATGGAACGAAACCGAAAGCATGCGCCTGAACAGCATAGCCGAAACGCGCACCGTTCCTAAAAACGGCTACATCTACAAAGCCGGCGAACCCGCCAAATGCCTTTATTTCATTAAACAGGGTAGGGTAAAAATTACCACCCGCTCACCCGAAGGCAAAGAGCTTATTAAAGCCATTTTGCATAATGATGATATGCTGGGCGAACTTTGCCTTGCCGGCGAAACCATTCATACCGATTCTGCCAAAGCCATTAATCAGGAAGCTAAAATTCAGGTTATTCCTTTTGATGCTCTGCTAAAACTGCTCAGCGAACAGCCCGAACTAAGCCTGAAAGTTATTTTACAATTAGGCAGCCGGTTAGATTACAGCAACCGCCGCTTTGAATCGTTGGTTTTTCAAGATGCCCGCACCCGTATAGTTGAATTTTTGAAAGATTCTGCAAATACAATGGGCATTAAAGTAGGTTATGAGGTTTTACTTAAACAATTTCTTACGCACCAAGATATTGCCAATATAACCGCCACCTCCCGCCAAACGGTTACAACGGTGCTGAATGACCTTAAAAAACAAAACCTCATTTATATTTACCGAAAAAACATACTTATTCGGGATATCAGCAAGTTAAAATAACCCGATACCTTACTTTTACCTATCGCCTTTATCATTTTGACCGTTGATTACATTATAGTAGGGCAGGGGCTTGCCGGTTCGTGGCTTTGCCATCATTTGCTCGCTGCCGGAAAAGAAGTATTGGTTGCCGATAAGTACAACCCCTTTTCTGCCAGTAGAGTATCATCGGGTGTGGTAAACCCCATTACCGGGCGAAATTTGGTAAAAACATGGTTATTTGATGAGTTGCTCGCCTTTGCCATGCCTGCCTACCGCCAAATGGAACAACTGCTAAACCTACCCCTATGGGAAGAGCGCAACTTTGTTTGGCTGCTGCAATCAGAACATGACCTCAATAAATTTACCGCCCGAACCGAAAACCCCGCCTACGCCCAACATATCCTTGCAACCCAACGCGGCGAGTGGCGCACAGGTTTCCGCTCCCTAACCGGTTATGCCCAAGTGGGCGGTTATTACCTAAACTCGCCCGCCTTTATAGATGCCTACCGGCAATATCTTTTAAGCCAAAACCGATTAGTAGAAGACTGGGTAAATGCCGATGAACTCATTTTACTGCCCGATGCAGTACAATGGAAAGGTATTACCGCCCAAAAAATCATTTTTTGCAATGGCTACCACGCTGCTGCCCACCCGTTTTTTAGTCATTTACCTTTTGCCCCCAACAAAGGAGAGGCGCTCATAATACAATCAGACTATTTGGCAGGTTTAGAAAAGTATATGGTAAAAGGCGGCAATTTTTTAGTGCCCAAAGGTAATAACCAATTTTGGGTAGGTTCGCAATACCTGTTCCAAAATCTTACCCAAGAACCCCCCCCCGCCATACGTGCCCAAATGGAAGCAACGCTTTCAAAAATGCTCACAGCGCCCTATACAGTGGTAAACCAAATAGCAGGCATACGCCCCAGCACCCAACAACGCCGCCCATTAGTAGGGTTGCATCCGCAGCGCCCACAAATAGGACTTTTAAACGGCTTAGGCACAAAAGGCACACTCATGAGCGCCTATTTTGCACATAAATTTGTACAACATCTGCTCCACAACCAGCCCCTGCCCCCCGAAGTGTGTTGGTAATTGTTAGCGTGTATGCCAAGTGTTAGGTGCAGCGCACCGTAATCTTGGTAGAACAGCAACAAACCGTGTTATGAAAGGTGCAGCGCACCTTAATCTGTTGGCGGTTTATCATAAACCACCCACAGGCTTTACACCCTATCGGGCATTCATTATAATCCCAACCTTGCGTTATATTACGGTGCGCTGCACCTTTGCAAAACAAGTGCTCCAATTTATGTTGGTAACCACACAAGGGGCAGCGCCCCGTAATCTTGGTAGCATAGAGGTAAAAATGTTTTTATCAGGTGCAGCGCACCGTAATCTGCTGTCTATTTTTAATGGCTGCACCTTTGCAAAACCCCAAAAGCGCATTTTAGGAGGCAGTAACACACAAGGGGCAGCGCCCCGTAATCTTGGTAGAACAGCCACAAAAATGATTTTATCAGGTGCAGCGCACCGTAATCTGCTGTCTATTTTTAATGGCTGCACCTTTGCGTAACCCCAAAAGCGCATTTTAGGGGGCAGTAACACACAAGGGGCAGCGCCCCGTAATCTTGGTAGCATAGAGGTAAAAATGTTTTTATCAGGTGCAGCGCACCGTAATCTGTTGCCGGTTTTAACAAATACACCTAAACCTCACGCAGGCTTTATCCCATTGAGTGCTCATTTTAACTCCAACCTCGCGTAAAACTTGAGGGCAACGGTTACTATTACCGATTCACAAATAAACCCGATAAATCATTAACTTTGCGCCCGTTTTGGTTCATGGCATAACAAGGGTAATGATACAAAAAGTGTTGTTTTTATTATTGGTAATTATAATGGGCAGTTCCGTTAGTGGGCAAGATATACCCCATGCCAACCACAGCAACCCACTACCTCAACTTACCGATACCACCACCCACTTTACCGATACTGCCTGCTTCATTTTGCCGGTTCGCCCTAAACAACAAATGCCTCCCGATTCTTTAACCAAACCTTACTTAGAACGCATTGCCACCTTCAAAGCGCTACTTGAACAAACCGCCAATATCTTGCCGCTTAAAAGTGAAATAACTGTAAATACTAATCCTACTCTGCCCGACTCACTTACCATTACCGATTCTATTGAATGCACTCCCCAACCGCTATGGTATAATGTGCCCAATCTGCCAAAACTAACTGCCGATAGCATCAACATTACCTTTGCCCTGCAACCCCTAAGAGCCAAACCCAAAGACAACACCTACCTTTTTTACATCTTTTTTGTTTTGGCTGCCATTTATACCTATCTATCTTACAATTACACCGGGTATGTAGAAAAACTCAGAGAATCAGTTTTTAATGTGTATATTGCCCGACAATTTTATGAAGATTTTAACCATGCTAATTTTATCATAAACCTAATCATGTGGCTGCTCACTGCCGGGTCTATGGGCTTATTTGCTTTTTTGAGCATTAGATTTTTTGGTAAATTGCCACAAGTACAAGACTGGATACTCTTGCCGGCTACACTATCAACTGTCGGCATACTTATAATGTTTCGCCGAGTTGTTATACAAATTACAGGTACTATACTGCCCGTTGCCGCTGTGGCACAATTTTACCTCTTCAATAACCGTATAATTAGCCTTTATTTTGCCGTGTTAATGCTGCCTATACTGTTATTGCTTTCATTTGGCAGTTATACACCTGCTCTGTGGGCTTTTAACCTCTGCTTAGCAACTTTGTGTATAATGTGTATATTTATACTTTACCGAGGGTTTACCATTGTAAAAGAAATGTGGATACACTATAAGTTCCACTTTTTTTTGTACCTTTGCACCCTCGAAATTGTACCCCTATTGGTATTGGGTAAAAGCGCTATAAAATACCTTTGGTAAGTTCATTTTCTCCATCATTCCCCAAAAAAGCTGCCGCATGAGTTTGCCCCCTGAAAACCAAGGTACAAAAAAGCAAATTAAAAACATCATCATTTCGCAGCCTGAGCCAGAGGCAGGGATAAAAACTCCCTACCACATCATGGCTGAAAAACTGAAAATCAATGTTACCTTTTTACCTTTTATTAAGGTAGAAGGACTTTCATTAAGAGATTTCAGAAAAAATAGGGTTAATATACCCGATTATACCGCTGTTATCTTTACCAGTCGAAATGCGGTAAACAACTTTTTTAGGCTTTGTACTGAGCAACGCATAAAGATGCCCCAAGAAACCAAGTACTTCTGTATTTCGGAATCTATTGCGTTGTTTTTGCAAAAATTTATCCTCTTCCGTAAACGAAAAGTGTTTTTTGACAAAACCAACTCCATAGACGGATTAAAGGAAATGCTAAAAAAACACCGCAAAAGCGAAAAATTCCTCTTTCCCTGTGCAGCCGACCGCAAAGATAGCATGGAGCAGTATTTGAAAGATGAAAATTTCAATTTTGCTCCGGCGGTAATGTTTGAAACAGTTTCTGCCGATTTATCGGGAGTGGACTTGAAACAATACGATATGGTGGTATTTTTTAGCCCAATGGGAATTAAATCGCTCAAAGAAAACTTCCCCAATTTTGAACAGGGCAATTTGGTAATAGGTGCATTAGGTCCTACCACTGCAAAAGCCGTAACCGATGCCGGTCTTCGCCTCGATTTGCAAGCGCCTGTGCCGGGTATTCCTTCTATAACTATGGCTATTGAGCAATATATAAAGGAGCACGCTTAGGCAGTGCAATTAAAGCAACCATCTGCATTTTTGTTGTAGCCAACCACACCGATAAATGGTTAGGTTAAGGTGGTTTTTTACCATCCTGTTTTGTATGCACAACTACGCCTGTGTTAATCCACTAATTTCTGTACCGCTTCGCCCGTAAGGTTAAACGTAACTTCCTTTTTACCCTCACCCTCCACATTTACATGCAGGTAAATGGTCCTGATTGGGAAAGGTATCACAATGTCTTTTTCTTTGTAAGCGTTAAATATGGCAACAATTGCCTCATGCCGGGCACTCAAAAAATCTGCCTGCCGGTTGTCAAAATCAATCCAAAAACGCACTACATAATCTACAGAACTCTCTGAAAATTCCTGAAAATAAAATTCCACTTCGGTATCTTTTTTCAGGCAGGGTAGTTTCGAAACAGCTTCTACGGTAGCCGTTTTTACTGCGTCTAAGTCCTCGTCATAAGCAATACCCACCACCAACTCTACCCTGCGAGCGCCGGTTTTTGAGTAGTTAATAACCGGATTTTCTACTATGCTTCGGTTAGGCAGTACAATCCACCTGCCCGAAGGCTCCTGTATATGTGTAGATCGGAAATCCATTTGTTCTACCACACCCATATAGGAGTTGGTTTCAATAAGATTACCCACCGAAAAGGGCTTTTTAATCACAATAATTATACCCGAAATAAAATTAATGATAAGGTCTTGAAAGGCAAAACCAATAGCTAACCCTGCCAACCCTGCGCCGGCAAGCAAAGAAGCTACTGCCTTATCTAATTTAAGCACATTTAATGCTACTGCAATTCCTATAAAAAAAATTCCAAAGCCGGCAAGCCCGCTAATAATTCGGCTAAGGGCAGGGTTTTTAGTTACGCTGTTAAACACTCGGTTGGTTTGTTTTGCCAATAAACCGGCAAGCAGGTAAAATACAATCAATACTATAATAGCCAGCACAAAATTAGGCAGCAATTCAAGCAGGGCTTCACCCCATGATTCCAACTTGGTTAAAATGATGTTGGCGCTTGCAGCCAACCCATTGCCCGAAACTTGCCATACAGCAGCCATGTTTAACAGATAGAAAAAATGCAGCATAAAAAAATTTAAGGTAGTAATGAGGGTTTACAAACAACAATAATAACCTACAAACAGGCAACGCTTAAACCAATGCCATTTGCGTTTTAAACTCAGAGGTAGCATGAAACATAATACCGGGAAAATCTCGTTGGGTACTCTTGACTTTGACACTTTAACCGCCAAAACAACTGCCTATCAGGCACTTAGCATTTAACTCCCTACTACATATTGCCTTTTTAATTTTCATGTATTTGAATAGGCGTACTCCTAAAAATGTTAGACAGTTGTATTAAAAAAAGACAGGAAGTGCGCAATATAGTATTGTAAAAACAATAACTATGTTCACTACAAAGCACTCCCCCTCTTAAAAAGATTATTATTGGTGAAAAGGTGTCCACAGCCAAAGGCTACGGAAACGTCACAAAGATAGCTCATTTACACAAAATCAGTTGTAGCAGTTGCTATAATTATGCTCAGTTTTATAACGTGGTAAGGGAGAATTTGCCCTTGCTAAAGCAATCAAACCCCTCACCTGTCAGACAGGAGAAAGCACGCTTGATTTTACAGGAGTACTTTTTACACCATTCCGGTGTTCATGCTATTGTACAATCGCTGCGTTATCGGGCAATAGGCATCGGCAAAGGAGAGGTATCAAACACTATCGGCAGATATGGTTCGTGTCTTGCTGTTTATGATGTGTAAACCAGCAATTTTAAGAATTTTCTGAACAAGTCGGCATAACATGCTTACTTACTTTAAACAAATGACAGCCCATATATTGCAGGCTGATGCCAAAGGCCTGCCCGGCTAAACTGCCTAACATTTTTACAGCGTTTCAGGAACACGCCCACCAACGGGTGTGACCCAAATTTGATGTAAAATGGCACACAAATATCCTGCTACAGTATAAGCGCAAAACCGACATCAATTAGCACACAGATAACACAGATGTGGCTGATTTGCACCGATTTTTGAAAATATCGGGATTTTGGAATTTCTCGGCTAAACTATTATCGGGCTTGCCGTTGCTTGGTTTACCAAATACCATCTATCCACTACTTGCACTTTTACCCGCGTTTATCCGTTTAAAACGCGTTATCTGTGTGCTTTTTTTGCTGAAAACAGGTATATGTAGGCACAATTTTTAAACCCTGCCCGATGCCGCTAAATAGCGTTTTGCACAAAATTTGTCGGATAAACGTGTGTTTTTGCGTACCTTTGCGCTTCTTTTTAACATTTTATCTGCTATTAACTTTTAATTCTCATAAACTCCTTCTCTCATGCGTACTTATCTTGAAAAACTACTGGGCGCAGAACGCACCGCTTTTTTGCTCAACCACGAAAGCAAAACCGTAACCAAAGACAAACTCTACCTGCCCTCGCCCCATTTTATTGATACCGTATGGAGCGGCACCAACCGCAATATCCAAACCCTGCGCAGCCTTAACACCATTTACCAAACCGGACGGCTTGCCAACACGGGCTTTATTTCTATCTTGCCTATTGACCAAGGCATTGAACACAGCGCAGGCTCCGCTTTTGCCCCCAACCCGCTGTTTTTTGACCCCGAAAACATTGTTAAACTTGCCATAGACGGGGGCTGCAATGCCGTGGCTACTACCTTTGGCGTGCTGGGCGCAGTAGCCCGAAAATATGCCCACAAAATACCGTTTGTGGTAAAAATTAACCACAACGAACTCCTCTCCTATCCCAATAAATATGACCAAATTATGTTTGGCAGCATTCAAAATGCGTGGGATTTGGGCGCTGTAGCCGTAGGAGCTACCATTTATTTTGGCTCCGATGAGTCAACCCGTCAAATTCAGGAAGTTTCCGAAGCATTTGAAATGGCACACAGTTTAGGCATGGCAACCATTTTATGGTGTTATACCCGAAACAACGGCTATAAAAAAGATGGCACCGACTACCACACCGCCGCCGACCTTACCGGACAAGCTAACCACTTGGGCGTTACCATTCAGGCAGATATTATCAAACAAAAACTGCCCACCAACAACGGCGGTTACACTGCCATCGGGTTTGGTAAATCGCACCCCAAAATGTATTCCGAACTCTGTACCAATCACCCCATAGACCTTTGCCGCTATCAGGTTATCAACAACTACATGGGCAGAATAGGCTTGATTAACTCCGGTGGCGAATCAAAAGGCGCTTCCGATTTAGCCGAAGCCGTAGAAACCGCCATTATTAACAAACGCGCCGGCGGTATGGGCTTAATTTCGGGCAGAAAAGCCTTCCAAAAACCTTGGGCAGAAGGCGTACAACTCCTCCATGCCATACAAGATGTTTACCTCAGCCCCGATATTACGATAGCTTAACCCCCTCCCATCTTAAAACTACCCTAAAATGCCTGCGGGTGTAACCCGAGTTTGATGTGACGTGGCACACAAAGTCTGTGCTGCCTGCATGAGCTAAAAACCGGCAGGAATTAGCACACGGATAACACGAATGGGGCTGATTTACACAGATTTTTGAAAAATAAAGGCTCAAGTAGTGAATGGTTTTGCGTTTTGAGTGTGTTAGTACCCACCTGAATACCAAGCGCCCTCTACCAAATATCCCCAAACCACACTTCTACTTGCGTTTATCCGTTTAATCTGCGTTATCTGTGTGCTTTTTTGCTGAAAACAGGGGTAATCACCGCCATTTGTACATCAAACCGAGGCTGCACCCAATGCCTGCCGCACTGTTTGAACAACACCGGCAGGCATTTTAATTTTACCCATCGGGCAACGCTATCCGTTGATTGTACCGGCTGTTGTTAGTGGTAATATCCTCAATTTTTATCTCACCCCCCATCTTAAAGGAAGCCTAACAAAAATGCCTCCCATGCAAACCATGTTCCCCAAAATACAGATGCCCCATTTTTACCCATGTTTTTACCCGGCTAAACATTTTTGGTAAAAAAATACCAATACCAAAATGAGCAGCAAAAGCCTAAAAACAAAGAGTTGTTTACTATTCATGATGCTATAACCCGAAAATAAAATTACCAAATTTAACGTAAACAAAGAAAAGAGCATAAACGGAAACTGCGCTCCCTATCACATAATGCACTTAACCTATATTGGCGCACAAAAGCACATTTATACTACCTTTGCAGGCAGTATAAACTCACGGGGCAGGTAAGAGGTTCGCCGGCAAGCACAATAAAAGCAATCGGGCTTAAATACTGCCCAAAAACTATTTCCAGCCGCATAATAGCATCAATCCTATAGCATGATACTTCAACCAAAAGCCTTGCAGCAACTGAGGCAAAAACTTACCACCGGCAACCGGCGCTCTATTCACCTGAGCGCGCTACCGGGCAACCTGCTCAATAGGGCTGACCTTATTCAGCTAAACCTTCTGCAAGATAAATTAGCCGAAAAACTGTTAGATACCTTGCTTACTAAAAACCAGTTTAGGCTTACATTAGGTTATGATAAACCCACTCCACCCCATGCCCTGCCGCCCGATGAGCAAAAAAACCTGCAACACCTTCAAAAAAGACTCAATGCCCTGTTTTATGAAAACAACGACAATTTTTTGGAACATGGCGTAAAACCCTTTGGCATAGGTTATCCGCTGCTCATAAAACGCGACCAACGCGACCCGGAAAAGGTGATTAAAGCGCCGGTTTTAATATGGAATTTGGATATTGAAAAATCGGCGTCGTTTGGCTATAAATGGACGATAAAACGCGACGAAGATTTTGCCGTTTACCTAAACCCCATGCTCATTGCCCATTTAGAAACCGATGAGGGTATATCCTTGCAAAACCTTGCCGATAGTTATGATTTTGAAGAACCCATTACCGCCGCCGGTATAGTAAACCTATGTAACGACCTGCTCAAAAGGCTCAATGCCGGCGAAGAATACCCGCAGGCAACCCTTGCCGTATGCCCGGGCGCTGATACGCTTAAAAATATTGATTTTACCAAACCCGTTATTCGGTGGTCGGCAGTAATGGGCATCTATAAAACGCCCAAACAAAGCATCATTAAAGATATTGATACGCTTATTAAACAAGTTTCCGATGACAATGCCCTACCCGCTACGCCCGATGAAGAACCACCCATAACCCCCAATTTTTCCTTTCAGCAGCACACCTTTGCCTGCGTAAAAACCGACCCCTCGCAGCAGGCAGTGGTAAACAGCTTAGGCAACCACCTGTACCAAATTATACAAGGACCTCCCGGCACCGGCAAAAGCCAATCGCTTACGGCGGTTATTTCTAACGCCCTTGCCAACGGCGCTAAATGCTTGGTAGTTTGCGAAAAACGTACCGCCTTAGAAGTGGTTTACAACAATCTGCAAGCCATAGGTTTGGCAAACCTTGCCATGATAATAGAAGATATTGCCAAAGACCGAAGTAAGGTGGTAGATGCCGTAAGGCAGCGCCTTGATGAACCAACCGTAACGCACCATTTCTCAGAAGAAGAGTACGAAAACCTCCTCATTTCAACACAACAAAACCGCGATGCTATTAACCAAACCCATGCCTTTTTAGCCCAAAAACGCATTAACGCATGGAACTGGACCGATGTAGCAGGTAAATTTTTAGAGGCAGAAGCGAAACTGCCCCATGCTGAGGCAAGGCTTACCTCATCGGCTTTAAATTATGCGTCATTTGCGCTAAATGCCACAGAGTATAACCACCTTTTACCCCTTGTAGGGCAGGGTCAAAAATTGTATGAGGCGGTAGGCACATTGCAGCACCCACTACAAGCCCTAAATCCTATGCTGTTTTTGCGCTACCAAGCCGGCGAGCTGCTGAATATGGTAAAAGAACAAGGCGCTAAATCCTTTGCAACACTGCAACACTTAGCAGAGCAGTTAACTAACCTGCTTCAGGAGTACGCCCAAACATTAGAAGTACATTACAGAGAGTTTTTTGCCCAAATGACCGGTTTTATTGCAACCCTCAAAAACAGCATCCAAACAAATATAAACTTATATGGCAACAGCTTTAACCAACGCACCGGTTTGGCTTCGGTTTCGGTAAACACCTTTAAGTTTATGGTGGGCAAGTTTAAAAACATAGTGCAAGAACAACAAAACCTGCTTGCCACCTATGCCAACCTCCAATATTACCACACACAACACCCCTATTTTGAGCATGGTTATCTCCAAATTACAAAAAACCAGCCCCCCACCTTTGAGTTGCTGCTCCAAAACATTGACGCACTCCAAAACCGGCTCCAAGAGTGGTTTACCCCAATTGCCCAACTCATTAAACATCAAACCGCACAGTTAAACTACAATAACCCGCACCAAGCCGCTACCACTATGGCAGAACAGCTAAACCAAACTGCCAAACTCTATTACCAAACTGCCCAGAGCCACAACCAAGCAGCCCTACTGTATGAAGATATGGCAGAGCAAACCCAACTCCCCGCCACCCAGCTAACAATAGTGCAACGAAGCGCCAGTAACTGGAATGCCGTTCTAAAATCATTACCCGATTTTAGAGCTTTTTATGAGTGGCAGCGCTTTTACCTACAGCTTAACGCCGAAGAAAAAAACCTCATAAGCGCCCTCATCAGCCTAAATCCTGCCAACTGGCAAACCGCTTTTGAATACTGGTTTTTTAATGGTGTGCTGCTCCAAAACGAAAACCGGCAAACCCCTGTTTCGGAGGAGCTTATTCACCGGTTTATCTTACAAATCAGCCAACTTAGGCAATTGCAAACCATTAAAATAGGCAGCTACTGGCAACTCCGTCAAAAACAAGCCGCCGGCGCTTTTAACACCCGAAACGCCCCCGCTAATTTGAGGCAACTATACAACAAACGCGGCGGTAAAGGGCAACAACGAAACAGTCTGCGAAAAATTATTCATACCGATTTTGAAGTGTTTACCAATTTTTTTCCCGTTCTGCTCCTCAATCCGGTAGTTTGCAGCTCTATTTTGCCCCTCCACCCGCAGCTTTTTGATATAGTGGTTTTTGACGAAGCCAGCCAGCTTAGGGTAGAAGAAACCTTCACCGCACTACTGCGCGGTAAACACATCATTGTATCGGGCGATACCCACCAAATGCCGCCATCGGGTTACTTTGAAAGCTCTAATGCCATGCTCATAGAAACAACCGATGATTTTTCTGATGACTACCCCCAATCGGAAGAAGATAATTTACCCGATGACCTGTTTACCGAAAGTATAGCCAAAAAAGAATCGCTCTTAGCCTATGCCGAAGATGCCAATTACCGGCGCTCTTATCTCGATTTTCACTATCGCTCCCAACACCCACACCTCATAGAGTTTTCTAATGCCGCCTTTTACGGCTCCCGATTGGTAACTATGCCCCTTACAAAAGCCTACAAAGCCATTAGGTTGTATGAATTGCAAGGTATTTATGATAAAAGCATCAACCAAACCGAAGCTGAAAAGGTAATAGATATACTACTCCACCAAATTCAACCCCTGCCCCACAGCACACCCGATAAACCCATTTACCCCTCAGTAGGAGTAGCCACCTTTAACATATACCAGCGCAACCTGCTCCTCGAAACCATTGAAAAATACAAAATGACCAATGAGGATGCCGCAGCCCGTTTTACCCTGCTCGAAGCGCAGGGGCTGTTTGTGAAAAACTTAGAAAACATTCAGGGCGATGAGCGCGATATTATGATACTTTGCACCACCTATGGGCTAAAACCCGATGGCAAGTTTGTCCAAAATTTTGGACCAATCAACCAAAAAAAAGGGTATAAATTGCTTAATGTTATCATTACCCGCGCCCGGCAGCAAGTATATATTTGCACATCGGTTCCCGAAACCGTTTACAGCCGTTACGTTTCTGAAATTCCCACATCGGGCAATACCGGCAAGGGCATCTTTTACGCTTATTTAGCCTACGCCAAAGCCATTGAAACAGATAACGAAGACCTCCGGCAGTCTATTCTGGCGCTACTTGCACGCCATTGCGCCGAAAACAACACACATAATTCTCCTTACTTGGGCGAATCGTCTGTTTTTACAAGTGAGGTGGCGCGCCGCCTTTCTGCTGCACTGCCCCAAGATTTTCGCATAGTTCAACAACACAAAGCCGGCGGTTTTGAAATTGATATTGCCATTTTTGCTCCATACGCCCAAGCCACTCCCATAGCCATTGAATGTGATAACAGCTCTGCACACCACAGCCCCGAAGCCTACTTACACGATGTGTACAGGCATGAACAGCTACAACGAATAGGATACAAATTTTACCGCATTTACAGCGCAAACTGGTGGTTAAGCCCCGATAAGGCACTGAAAGATACTGTAAACTTTATACTAACTGCCACTAAGCAGATATAATATACTTGAAAACATTAACATGCATTGGTATTTCGAGCGCTAAACCCCCTGGCGAGCGTTTATTTATCAACATCACTTTGCACAAAAATACTGACTGAAACAGCTTATAAATCAGCTAAAATCACCATTACTTTTACAATAGGTTGCAACTAACAACCGTTGTAGTTTAATCTGTTTTGGACACACACAGTACAATTTATTCTGCCTACTTTAAACCAATGCTCATTTTCATTATCTAACCCTAAAAAAACACACAATCATGTTTAGGTTAGCCCTTTTTATGCTCAGTTTTATTGCCTTTATGCACGTAGCTCAGGCACAGCCCAAAGACAAAAATGAAAAAAAATTGCCCAATTTTGCCTTCATTGATTTAAATGGCATAGCACATTCAACGCACTCGCCCGGTAATACCAAATACACTATGGTGGTTTATTTTGACCCCGATTGCGACCACTGCAATGAGCAAGCTGAACGAATAAAAAAAGAAATGAACAAGTTCAAAAATGTAAAAATGATTTGGACTTCTTTTGGCGATGAAAATTCCATGAAAAACTTTAAGCAAAAGTACTTTGGCAACAACAAAAATGTGGTGTTCTTTCACGACCCGAAGATGAACATATTTAAATACTTCCCCGATGCCATAGAAACGCCCACCCTTTACCTGTTTGAAAACAAAAACAAAACACAACTTGCCAAGTTAGGCGAGTGTGAAGCGTCAAAAATTTATGCCCACTTTAAATAAACCCTGCACCCAATTGTTTTAAAGAAAGCAGGCAGCAAAAAGCCCGATGACAGTACGCCATCGGGCTTTTTTGGTGGGAGCAAGTAAACAAATCAACCCGCCACTAAAACGCAAAACTAACGTAAGGGTGGAGTTATGAGCTTGCTCAAAGGCTTACCGAAAAAGGATTTCAGACAGGTGGGGTGGTATATTTCAGTGCGCAGCGCCTTGTTAATGGGGCATTTAACTTGGTGGCTACCTATATTTTGGTGCGCTGCACCCTTCCAAAACCAAATGCCTCATTTTATAGCTGTTGGTTATTAACACACAAGGGGCAGCGCCCTGTAATCTTGGTAGAACAACAACAAACCGTATTAGTAAAAGGTGCAGCGCACCGTCATCTGCTGTCCAATTTAACGAGTGTACCTAAACCTTACGCAGGCTTTATCCATCGGGCGTTCATTTTAATTCCAACCTTATGTAAAACTAAGGCTTAATTTACCTGTTCGCCGTTTTTGTATTTGTATTGAATAGTAGGATTACCCTCTTGGTCGTACCATTTAGCTTCGCCATCGCGTTTGCCGTTTTTAAAGGTGCCCTCTTCCTGTAACTTTCCGTTGTCGTAGTATAATTTGCGTTCACCTGCTAACTTACCGTTTTGGTAGTTGGCTTCTTCCTTAATGCGGGTACGGTTGTAAACTATGCGTTTACCCTCTAATTGGTCGTTTACATAAAAGGCTTTTTCGGTAATACCGCCTGTTTCGTCGCCGCGCAAAAATACGCCGTGTTTCTGTCCGTTTCTGTAACCGGTAACCGTAGCAACCAAACCCGAGTTGGCATGATAAGTAACCCAAGTACCTTCGCGTTTGCCGTTGAGCAAATCACCTTCTTCTACAATCTTGTTTTGTTGGTCTTTTTTTTCAGCTCTTTGCAAGCCGCTGCCGTTGGTATAATCGCTAATGAGGTAACCATCGGCGGTAATGTCTTTCACTTTGCTTCGGGAGCTACCACCCTCATTTTTGCAGGCTACTGTAAACAGCAAAGTACAGGCAAATAACAAGAATACAAAACTACGCATGTTACTCATTTTTTTTGATTAATCAAAAATCGGGTACAAAGTTACACTTTTTCGGGTTAAATATGGAGGAATGGTTGTGCCGGTAAAAATTGCAAACCTCTCAAAAATAAAAAAATCGATATGTAGATGCCTGTGCAAAGGCACCATAAAAACAAACCCCCTGCAAAGGCAACTTGCAAGGGGTTTGTGAGTGGTGTGCTTCGGGCGGGAGTCGAACCCGCACTGGTATGCTTCTGAGACATATGCCTCTGCCAGTTGGGCTACCGAAGCGAATTTCTTGTTGAGGGTGCAAAATTAGGTAATTGCCATAAATTTGCTCTGTTTAAGACTATTTTTTTTCCCCCCGAAAAAAATCAAATCGGGTAATAAACCTTATACTCCCAATAAAAGTTCCTGTTTGGGCGTTAAGATGCAAAAAAACCGGCTACTTTTTAGCCAAAATATGTTTAAACTTACGGCAATAGGTTGCACCTACAGGTAATTAGCCACTAAAAATGAAAGCGATGGAACTTTTTTACCTAAATTTGCATTTTTAAAGCGTAGTTTATGAAAATTGACCAAAATTTACTGCCCAACGGCTTATTACTGTTATCCATTGATGGCGATTTAGATGCCAGTTCTTCTATGTTAATGGATGAGGTAATTGTTGATGCTTTGCAAAACCAACAATATCAAATACTCATTAATTGTGGACGACTAAACTACATCTCATCGGCAGGATTAGGGGTTTTTGTATCACACCGAGATAGCCTTTTACAACAAAACGGCGCTCTGGTTTTTTACAACATGAATGAGCGCGTGTATAATATCTTTGAATTGCTTGGGCTGCACAATATCTTTAATATAGTACCTAACGAACACGATGCCAGGAAGTTTTTTGCCTATGAAACAAATTAAATACCAAACTTCTTGTTCCAAAGACCGGCTTGGCGAAATCAGGCATTTTGTTTCGCAGCAGTTGCAGGAATTACCTATTAACGACATAGAGAAAAACCAAATAATTTTGGCTATAGATGAAGCCTGTGCCAATGCTATTATACATGGCAATAACTGCGATGAAAATAAGCAGTTAAATGTTATTTTACACATTGAAGATACAAACATTGATATTGAGATATCTGACGTAGGGCAATATGATCCCGAAACAGACAAAATTACTACTCCCGATCCTATTCTTGATGCCCTCTCTTGTAGCCGAAAAGGCGGATTGGGGCTGCCGCTTATCCATAGAATTATGGACACCGTAAACTTTTACCGCAAAGACAAAGTGCATGTTTGCTCCCTTAGCAAACGCTTTAAGCGCGATTAAGAATAATAACAGCGCTACTTGCCTAACACAATGCCCCCCATTATTTGGGGGCATCTTTTTATAAGCATGAACACAAACTGTAAAGTGGGCTTACCAACCAATTATATTTGCATTATTTTACACCCATACACACAAGCAAGCTGTATTTGTGCCAAAAATACGTTAAATGCTTACAGAATAAGGATATACAAGTAAGGAATTAGTCTGATAAAGAGAAAATGGTAATTTTTTTTTGCTGTTTTGTCATAGAAAAGTAAAAGTTGGTTTTGTTTTTTTCCTATCTTTCGCACAAAATTCTAAACCCGCTCTATGCAACCGTTAACGGAGTTATTTCTTGAACTGCCTAAAAAGGCTTTTTGCTCTGTTTTTGCAATAGAATACATTAAACCCTTAAATAAACTTTTAAAACAACTAAATGAGAACAAGCAATTTAAGCAAACGACGACTGAAACGCATCATAAGCTGTTTTGCCGCCGGGCTAACCGCCATTGACACATCGTACAAACTGAAACTGCACCGCAACACAGTAAACAAGTACTATAGGCAAATCAGGGAAAGCATTGCCCAACACCAGTTAGCCCTTAAAGCCCAAATGCCTCTGCTAAACAAGACAGAACAGTACTACAAGTTATTGTGGCATAAAAATAAGGGTTTGTGCCTACAACCTGAAAATGTAGCCACATCAGAATTGATGTGCTTTGTAGTGGTAGCAGAAGGAGAACATGTTTTTGTTTTTCCGGAAAACGATGATGTTAATCGTTCTTTACCCATTAATGAAGAAGACGACTCGGTGGTGAGCCGTTTTTTCCATTATGCTAAAGATAAACTGACCCGCTTTTATGGGGTAAAGCCGGAATATACGTACCTTTACCTACAGGAATTAGAATTTAGGTTTAACACCCATGAATCTAATTTAAGCAACCTACTCCTTAAACTCTTAGAACCCGAAAAGGGCAGTAAAAAAACGGGCGGTTTGACGCAAGAAGGATTTGATGCTTAAAGACTAAGCATTTTGCCCCGCGAGTTGCTCTATTGGAAACAAAAATTTCAAAAACATAACACCCGCAACAAAGCAATATCTTTTGCGGGTGTTATGCTATTGTGTGGTAAGCGGGCAATAAATTGGCTATATCAGAACAACAATTGCATTCCGGTTCTTATGCCTGGAGAGGCGGGTTTATCTGTATGGGTAAGCCGCCACACTACATCTACCCTAAAAATGCGTAGTATGTTTTCTATACCCACGCCCACTTCCACATAAGGGTTACTCAGTGAGGGGGTTTGTATTTTCCAATCGGGCAGATCCCATTTATCCATTAAATCACCAAAATTGCGGTAATTGCCATCGGTATCAAAATTGGCATTTCGGTTTTTTTCAGATAAACTGCCTACTGCCACTTTTGCCGTAACTACTTCGCGCAGTTTAAGCTTGCGAAGGAGCGGAATCCGGTTAAAAAATACGCCTTCAAAATGGTGCGTAAGCAATAAACTGGCATAGGTATCGGCTGTAAATTCATAATCATTCATGCGGTTAAAAGCGTAACGGTTAAAAAAGTAAGTTTCATTGCCCGGAAAATTATGCAGCAATAAGAAAGGCAAGTTACCAAAAATTTTACCTGCGGTAAAATTGTAGCTAAGGTAACCCATTGGTCCTATATAAAACCAGTCATACACACTAAGGTCTAAACGGTGATAGTTAAACTCACTGTTTAAGATGCCCTTAACACCCAATGTGTAGGTGAGGTTTACAATAGGGTAATCGCTGCCTAAACTGGCGCGCAAAAACTTACCCGATACAAATTTTTCTTTATAGGCAAATCGGGTATTAAATTTGAGTTCGGTGGTGGTAATGGTACTATCAGGCGGGGTGAGCGGATTTTGTTCGTCAAGAAAATAAAAATCAAATTGAGGCTGCAAAATTTTATGATTCAGTGTTAATTTGTTTGACCAGCCATATTTCCAATCTCGGGCATAGGTAATTTCGGCATTTTTAACCAAAATCAGTTTTTGCGGAATGGGGCGGGGTAAAAGCCCGCCATTAGGTTATCCTGTCCAAACTCTTCTACGCTGTTGCTTTGTATGTTAAGGTCGTTTCGGTAGCCCACATAAAGTGTTTGCCATGGTTTTCGGTTAAGCACTACTAAGGCATCGGCGTTGTATTTAAAACGCTGGTCTTTTATACCATACGCCAAGTAACCGCTAAACATTACCTTAGTACTAAAATCATTGCTGGTTCTGCCCCCAAAACTGAAGCGCATGTTTTCTACCTGATTTGAGCTGATTAAACTAAAATAAGGACCTATTTCAACCGGACCCCAAATTTTATAACCGCTCACAATAGTAGTTACAATGTTAATGTAGGTTCGGGCAATAGGCATATTTTTAATGGTATCAATCATAGCATAAACCGCTTTTTCGTTAGACGTAAGGCTGTCGTGTCTTGCGTTGAGCCAAAAATCGGGCGGTTTATTAAATACATCATCAGCCACCACAATATCTTCTTTATTTTCTAATATCTTTTGGGTTTGGGAGTTGTCAAACACAAAGTTTTTGTAGTAAGTTGATTTTCTGCCAATGATACCTGCGCCTTTTTTGGTAGCGGCAAAATCTATTACCATTTTATCGCGCACCAACGCCCATTTTGCGGGCTGAACTTCCTTAAACTCCTGATAGAGATTTAGTTTATCTATAAAATTGATGTTTACTTTTTTTCCGTCGAGGTGCAAGTTTAAGCGCCTTACCACAAAAGCAGTATCGCATACCCACATATCACCGGTAAAGGCAGTAGCCAGCTCACGCCGAGGTTTAAAGGTGAGGTGGTAGCTCCATTTATGGTCAATATAAGCGCTGTCAACCAATGAGTATTTGTAATAAAATAGAGCCTGATCATTTATGGGGCTTGGAAAGTTTTTGCCCATTACGTTCATCCAGTTATCATAAATGCTAACCTGTTGGTACATATTTCCCAAAAATTGGGTAACGCTTTCGTTTTCTACACCCGATACTTTACTGGCTTTTATGATTTCTTTGGTTGCCTTGGGAGTACGGCTGTAATAATAATCAGACAGCGTTTCGGTTAAAAAAACGGGTAAAAAGGGTTTTTCTTCCGATATCGAATCCACATTTTCAAAAATAAAAGCAAACGGTTTGAGCGCTTTTCTATCGGTTATTTTTTCGTCAATATCGGTTAAATCTACTTCTATTTTATTGTAGGTTTCATATTGGTAAAAATTGTTGGCGTTAATATCGTGTCTGTTTTTTTGATCAATTACCTTGCGCATAAGTATATCGGCAGGGTTTTCGCCGGCAACAATGGTAAACTCATCTATTACTATTTCTTCTCTTTCCACCCTAAACACTATATTTTGGAGGGGTGTTTGGCTTACTTTTTTAAATATGCGTTTATAACCTACCGATGAAACACCCAAACTATCGGCAGGCAGCACCGGAACGGTTAGGGTAAACGTGCCGTCTATATCGGTAACAGTGCCGGTAGTGGTTCCTTTAAAAAATACATTGGCAAACGGCACCGGCTCAACTGTGGCATCATCTATTACCTTGCCGGTAATGGTAATGCTTTGGGGATAGGCGGAATGGGAAATACATAGCAAAATAGCGCTAATAAAAAAGGCAGCTAAATGCTTAATGGTATTTGGTACAGTTTTTTTGTTTATAGGTTTGTTGGGTTGCATGGGTTGTTTACAGCTAATAAACCGGTTTAGGAGTGGTGGGTTAAAACATGGGGCAATGTATGCTAAAGTACAAAAGTTTGGCGGATAAAATTACTTAGGTATCCGATTGCAGAAATGGATTTCGGTTTAATGAAAGCACAAAGTAAAACGATAAAACAATGTATAGCTGGTGTAAAAACAAAAAAAATACCCAATTTAAGGTTAATTTGTCAATACCTGTTTCAACTAACTGATAATGTTAGGTGTAACCTACTGCCTAATAACAAAAACAATGCCCCAAATGGCTCAATGCAGCGCAAAAACGAGGTTGGCATTGGGTAAAAATTTGTAACTTTGCCCTAATGAACAGCATACATTTACAAACCCAAATTGGCAATATTCAATTGCCCTCGTGCATTTACAACGCATCGGGCGCTCGGTGCAGTACGGGCGAAGAGTTAACCGCACTTGCCCAAAGTGAGGCGGGCGCTGTGCTTAGTAAAAGTTGTACGGAAGCATACAGAGAGGGCAACCCCAGCCCCAGATACTACGAAACCGATTTGGGCAGCATAAACTCTATGGGATTGCCCAACCTTGGTTGTGCTTTTTATGCCGATTATGCCCGTACCCATGCCGGGTTAAATGCGGGTAAACCTTATTTTGTATCAGTTTCGGGCTTGAGTTTAGAAGAAAATATTGGTATTTTTAAACAACTTTATCCGGCAGAGGGTATAGCTGCCATTGAGCTGAATTTATCGTGCCCTAATGTGCCCGGCAAACCGCAAACCGGTTATGATTTTGAGCAGGTGCAGCGGGTTTTGGAAGCGGTATTGCCCTTGAGTAGGGTTCCTGTGGGGGTAAAACTGCCACCCTACTTTGATATGGTGCATTTTGAGCAAATGTCGGCTATTTTAAACAGGTATCCGCTTGCATTTGTTACTTGCATTAATAGCATTGGCAATGGGTTGGTTATTGATGCCGTTACCGAAACGGTGGTTATTAAGCCTAAAAATGGCTACGGCGGTTTGGGCGGCGATTATGTTAAGCCAACAGCCTTGGCAAATGTGCATCAGTTTTACCGGCTTTTGCGAAAAGACATAGCCATTATAGGCTGTGGCGGCGTAAAAACCGGGCTCGATGTTTTTGAGCATATACTTTGCGGCGCTGCTGCCGTTCAAATTGGCACACAACTTATGCGCGAATATACAGCTTGTTTTTTGCGTTTGGCTTTGGAGTTAAAAGCGGTAATGGCTCAAAAAGGTTACACAACCATAACCGATTTTAAAGGCAAACTCAATTATATATCTTAGTATTACTCATTGATTTTTTAATTATTATTGTTTACCATATCACAAACCTGTTGTATTACCTGCTCTTTTTGTGCAGGATTCACCCAGATAATATCTTTTTCTTTCCGAAGCCAGGTCATTTGGCGTTTGGCGTATCGGCGGGTATTTTGTTTTATCAGTTCTACCGCCTCCTCTATGGTGGTTTTACCGTCTAAATAATCAAACAATTCCTGATAACCCACTGTTTGCAAGGCGTTTAAATGCCTGTACGGATATAAACCGGTGGCTTCTTGCAGCAGCCCCTGTTCCAGCATTGCATCTACTCTTTGGTTTATTCGGCTGTAAAGCTCTTCTTTGGGCAGGTTCAAAGCAAATTTTAGGCAGGTAAAAGGTCGGGTTACTTGGGTGCCGGTAGCAAAGGCACTGTAAGGTTTTCCGCTGCTAAGGCAAACCTCTAAGGCTCTAATGAGTCGTTGGGGGTTACTCATATCTGCCTTTTGGCAGTAAACAGGGTCGAGTTGTTGGAGTAAATTTTGAAGTGCAGCAATACCTTGAGTTTCAAAGATGTGGCGAAGATGCTGTCGGGTTTGGGGCAAAACATCGGGAAAATTATTGAGACCCTCGCAAATCACCCTTAAAAATAAGCCCGATCCTCCGGTCATTATCACCACTTTGTGTTGGGTAAACAATTGGTTTAGCAAATGCAGGGCATCTCGTTCAAAATCGCCTACACTGTAAGGTGCTGTTACACTATGTGAGTTGATAAAATAATGTGGTGCTGCCTGTAGCTCGGCAGGGGTAGGCTTGGCAGTTCCGATGTTCATTTCGCGGTAAAACTGTCTGCTGTCGCACGATAAGATGACGGTGTTAAACAGTTGGGCTAAAGTAATAGCCAAGGCTGTTTTACCCGATGCAGTAGGACCGGTAATGATGAGTAAAATGGGTAGTTGTACCGGTGGAATTACCATATTGAAATGGTATTACAGTTTAGTGGTCGTGGTCATGATTATGGTCATCATGGTTTTGGTTTTGTTGGGCGGGCTGTTGTTGGGCATTGGTATTGGTTAGTTCTGTATGCCTTATTTTACCTCCTATATTACCGGCTTGTGCCATAAAGCCAAAAGCAACGCCATTTAGCAATAAGGTAACCATAGTAAGCAGGGTAAACAACGGCGGTTTGTAAAAACTTGCCAAAACCGAAACAAGCGCCGCTACTCCGGCAGCTATCATTACCCACAGGGCAATTTCGGCAGCTTCTTCGTGTTGGTGAATGGATTGCTCGTTAAATCCGGCAAGGTTTTCTACTTTTTCTTCGGCTATTTCGCCGGTTTTCATAACAGGCAGGGTAATTATGGTTAATCCAACCAAAAGCAAACAAGCCACTCTTTTTACCTCATTACTTTTGGTAACTAAACCATATAACAAGACCAAAAATGCTAACAATGAACCAATAATGGGAAAATGGTTGAGCAGCAAATGCAGGTGTAATCCGTCCATAGTAGGGGTATTTAGTTTTTTTAGGCAAAGTTATACAATTTACGAAACAAATCTTACCTTTGCCTTGCCGAAAGATTACTACAGCAATTGTAAAATTATACTCGGTTGTAAACAAATAGCAATCTGTGGCATTTGGGTGAAAAAAAATAGGTTTCCGGCAAGGCGTAGGCGTTGCCGGATTTCTTTTTTATATCTTAACTTTGCTTAGTTGCAGCAGGGTTTGGTGAATGGTTAGTACCTGCGGAATGAGCAGTTGGCTGCCATTGTTGTAAATAACAAAATCTGCCAGTTTCACCTTATCTTCATCGGGCATTTGTTTGTTTACCCTTGCCATTACCGCTTCTTTTGTTGTATGGTCGCGCTGTATAACCCTATCTATTCGGGTTTGGAGAGGAGCAAATACCACTATTGTTTTATCTAACTCTTTGTAGGTTCCTGCTTCGTATAAAAGCGCCGCTTCTTTAAGGGTGTAAGGTGCATTTTGTTTTGCTTGCCACTGCTGCCCGTGTTTTTTTACGGCGGGGTGCACCAGCGATTCTAATTTTTTAAGGGCATCGGGGTTATTAAACACCAAACCTGCCAGCAGGGGTCGGTTTAGTTTGTCCTGTTCTGAGTAGATACCGGTACCAAATTGCTGTTTGAGGGTGGTTATCAATTCGGGGTCATTTTCCATGAGCCATTTAGCGGCATCATCGGCATAATATACAGGTATGTGCAGGGCTTCAAAAATTTTACAAACGGTGGTTTTACCGCTTCCTATTCCGCCGGTAATGCCTACTGATAACATAGTGGGGTAATTTAATTTACAAATAAAAAGCCACACACACTTAGCAAGGTACAACTTAAACGGGCGATACTGCTTTATCAATATCGGTAAGCAGTTGGCGGGCGGCTTGCATGGTGTTTACCTGTTCAAAAATGAGCATAAAACTGTCATTGCTTTGTTTAAAGGTGGCTTGTGGCATAAACTTATGCACGTGTTGAATAATGTTCATAAATGTGGGCGACTGGTAATAAGCCGAGTTTTGGTTTTGAACAAAAAAACAACGCAGTTTGCGGTGCTTAAATAAAATGCGGTCGAACCCTAATTTTTTTGCTACCCAGCGCAGGCGTACTGCATCAAACAACTCTTTTACCTCGCGCGGAACAGCGCCAAAGCGGTCTGTTAGTTCGGCTTTAAATTTTTCTAATCCTTCTTCGTTTTCTATATTGTCTAATCGGGTATAGAGGGCAAGCCTTTCGGGCGAGCTGTTTACGTAAGCATCGGGAATGAGCATTTCCAGGTCGGTATCTATTTGGCAATCGCCCACAAAGGAGGCATTGCGCATGTTATCTTCCTCAAACAGTTCTTTAAAATCGGTATGTTTGAGTTCGCGTATGGTTTCGTCTAAAATTTTGTGGTAAGTGTCATACCCAATATCGGCAATAAAACCGCTTTGTTCGCCGCCCAGCAAGTTGCCGGCACCTCGAATGTCTAAATCGCGCATAGCTACCTGAAACCCGCTTCCCAGTTCGGCAAACTGCTCAATGGCTTTGAGGCGGCGGCGCGAGTCTTCGGGCAGGGTGTAAAGGGCGGGGCTGATGAGGTAACAAAAAGCTTTTTTATTGCTGCGCCCTACCCTACCCCTTAGCTGGTGCAAATCGCTCAGCCCAAACCAGTGGGCGTGGTTTATGATAATGGTGTTGGCGTTTGGCACATCTAAGCCGGCTTCTACAATGTTGGTACTAACCAATACATCATGTTTACCCTCTATAAAGCCCAGCATTTTTTCTTCCAGCTCGTGGTTATCCATTTGCCCGTGTGCTGTGGCAACACTTACATCGGGGCAGAGTTTCATAATCATATTACTTACTTCGGGCAGGTCTTTTACTCTATTGTGTATAAAAAAAACCTGTCCGCCCCTATACACCTCGTAGTTAATGGCTTCGCGTATTTTAGCTTCGTCAAAGCCTATAATTTCGGTTTCTACGGGTTGTCGGTTGGGCGGCGGGGTACTCATTACTGATAGGTCTCTTGCTCCCAGCAGCGAAAACTGCAAGGTACGGGGTATGGGCGTGGCGGTAAGGGTAAGGGTATCTATGTTTACCTTTAATGACCGTAGTTTTTCTTTGGCAGCTACCCCAAATTTTTGTTCTTCGTCTATAATGAGCAGCCCAAGGTCTTTAAATTTAACTTTTTGCCCCAGCAAGGCATGAGTGCCTATAACAATATCAATTTTACCTTCGGCTAATTTTTGGAGGGTTTCGGTTTTTTGTTTAGCAGTTTTAAAGCGGTTGAGGTAGTCAATAGTAGCCGGAAAATTTTTAAGGCGGTCGGTAAAAGTTTGAAAATGCTGTAACGCCAAAATAGTAGTAGGCACCAGCACAGCCACTTGTTTACTATCTGTTACCGCTTTGGCGGCGGCTCTTACGGCTATTTCGGTTTTACCAAACCCCACATCGCCGCACACCAACCTATCCATTGGATAGGGTTTTTCCATATCGCGTTTTACGTCTAAGGTACTTTTTAGCTGGTCGGGCGTATCTTCATAAATAAATGAGGCTTCCAGCTCGGTTTGCAGGTAAGTATCGTTGCTAAACATAAACCCCTTAGCGCCTTTTCGTTTGGCGTATAGTTTTATGAGGTCTTCGGCAATGTCTTTAATTTTTTGTTTTGCTTTTCGCTTTACGGTTTCCCAAGCATCGGAGCCAAGTTTATTTATTTTTGGGGGTGTACCGTCTTTGCCTACAAATTTAGAAACCTTGTGCAAGGAGTTGATGCCTACATATAAAATATCGTTATCCCGATAAGTGATGCGGATAACTTCCTGCATTTTGCCACCCACTTCTATTTTGCTCAAGCCCGAAAAAACGCCTACTCCGTGGTCTATATGGGTTACATAATCGCCGGGTTGCAGCGAGCGCAGTAGTTGAATGCTAATAGCTTTATCCTTGCTGTATCCTTGTTTTATGTTGTATTTATGGTATCGGTCAAAAATTTGGTGGTCGGTATAACAGGCAAGCAGCAAATCTTGGTCAATAAAACCCTCATGAATGGTGCAAACAAAGGGCAAGTAAGTTACATTGGCTTTTAGGTCGGTAAAAATTTGGTCAATTCGGTTTACCTGTCTTGGGGAATCTACAAATAACACATTTTTGTAAGCGGCTTTTTGGTTTTTTCGGAGGTTTTGAATAAGCAGTTCAAAATTTTTATTAAAAATTGGCTGTGGCGCACCTCTAAAAAGATACGTTTCGGCATCGGGAAAAAAATTATGGGTGCCAAACTGAACGATGGAAAAATCAAGTAAATCTGCTCGCAGTTCTTGCGTGGGCAGGAAATTTTGGGCGGCATCATCGCCAAAAAAAACTACTTCGGCATGGGTTAAGCCTTTGGTTTTAAGGAGTTCAACGGCTGCCAGCGCTTTTTGGTAACAAATTTGGTTAATCTCAAACAAGGCGGCAAGGTCTTTTACCCATATCACTGTATTGGGCGGAATAACCTTAAACAAAGATGATTTTTGATTGCCCGAAAAATGAGTTTGTATATTAGGAACAATGCTAACCTGCGTTATTTTTTTTACCGATAGCTGACTTAGCGGGTCAAAAATGCGGATAGATTCTACCTCATTGCCAAAAAACTCTACCCGATAGGGTAAATCGTTTCCAAAGGAATAAATATCTAAAATGCCCCCGCGCATAGAAAACTGTCCGGGTTCATACACAAAATCGGTGCGCTCAAAGCCGTAAGTTACCAGCAGTTCAACAATAAAATCAATGTCTGCCTGCTCGTTAATTTTAAGGAAAATAGTATTGGTGTTTAATGTGCGGGTATTGACCACCTTTTCAAAAAAAGCCTGCGGGTAAGTAACCAATAGCTCGCCGGTAGTAACACTGGTTATAAGACGGCTCAGTGTTTCGGTGCGCAGCAATACATTGTTTTTATTTACCTCCTCTACTCCGCCTGGTTTTTTAAACGAATCGGGAAAAAATAAAACGTCTTTTTTTTCCAGCAGGTTTTTAAGCGTATTCTGAAAATAGGCTGCCTCTTCTTTGGTTTCCAAGATAAAAAGATGGCTTTGCGGAGCAGCCGTATAAGCGCCGGCAGCCACAAACGCATCTTGCGAGCCAACCAGCCCTTTTAAATGTACCCTTGCTCCCGATAGCACCTGCACCGAAGAGGTAAACTGCTTTATGCGCTCATCGGTGCTGTATAGTTGTATGAGGTCTTTAAGTTCCATGCCAACGGCAAAGGTAAACAGTTTTTGGGGGAGTTTGTAACAGTGGCTTTATGGGGTATTAAAATACTTGCAAAATGGCAAAGCGGTTATGGTTTATTGGTCTATCATCAAATAGCAGAAACCGGCCAGTTTATCTTTTTTTGTAAACCCATACCCTTTTTGGGGGGCTTAAACAACGCCACGGCAAGCGTAATTCAAGCAATTTCATCATAGCTATATTATTCTTTATGAATAAGGTTTGTTGCAAAAACAAACTAACAGAGAAACGAAATAGTTGGTTTGTCAAAAAATAAATGCGACTGATAAACAAAGACTTCCAGTGAAAAAAAACAATTTTCCAATCTCCGCTTTTTCTTAATATCCGGCTTAATACAGAAGATATTTTCACAAACTATCTCGGGCAAATCTGTTGGGTTTATGCAAGAATGAAACACTTTTTAACGACATTGTCATGGAAATGTAAATTGTGTCTTAATTTTGTCCTGTTTTTAACGAACTACGTAAAACCGCTCAAAATGTTTCACTCAAAACCCAAACAACAAAGTTTTTTCCCAAAAATTGATATGGGAGAGATTATTCCAGCTTTTGTTCCATACAACAAAAAGGCAGGATTGCTTACTGCACAAACGTTTGTGCAAATTGTTATTTTTTTGATAGGTTTATTATTAGTATCAAACCTTGCACATTTACAAGCTCAAACAATTGGTTTTGGATCAAGTTCATTAACCGGCACTGAGTTAAACAACCCAACCTCGTTGCAGTTTGGACCTGATGGCAGGCTGTATGTGGCTCAACAGAATGGCATTATTAAGGTTTTCACCATTCAGCGAAACAGCCCCAATAATTACAGCATTGTTAACTCGCAACAAATAGACCTGATAGCCCAAATGCCCAACCGAAATGATGATGGTTCGCTCAATCCTTCGGTTTGGGGCAGACAAGTAACGGGCATTTTGGTAGTAGGCACCCCACAAAACCCCATTATCTATATTTGCTCAAGCGACCCCCGCATTGGTGCCGGACCCGATACGGGCGACAGCAACTTAGATACCAATTCGGGTATCTTATCGCGGTTAAACTGGACCGGCTCGCAGTGGGTAAAAACCGACTTAGTACGAGGGCTGCCCCGTTCCGAGGAGAACCACGCCGCAAATGGTTTAGTGTTAAACCCCGCTACCAATACACTCTACATTGCACAGGGTGGTAATACTAATATGGGGGCATTATCGGCAAATTTTGTTTTTCAGCCCGAATATGCTCTTTCGGCTGCCATTCTTGCCATAAACTTAACAGCCATTGGCAATTCTACCTATGATTTACCCACTCTTGACGATGAAACACGTACCAATACCGGTACTACACCCGGTTTTACCGACCCCCAAGACCCGTTTGGCGGCAATAACGGTAAAAACCAAGCTGTTTTAGTGCCCAATGGACCCGTTCAGGTATATTCGCCCGGATTTAGAAATCCTTATGATGTGGTCATAACACAATCGGGTAAAATGTACACTTTTGATAACGGACCCAATGGCGGCTGGGGTGGTCCACCGGCATCGTGTATTTATGCCGTTTCAGAGCCCGGCACATCAGAACCCGATAATTTACACCTCATTACCGGAGCCGGTTATTATGGCGGACACCCAAACTTAACTCGTGCCAACCGAAACAATACCTTTAATGCTACCAACCCTCAATCGCCCATACCGGCAGGCATGGAAAATCCGGCAGAGTGTACTTATATTTATCCTACCATTAACAATGGCGTATTGCTCACCTCCCCTACCTCTACCAACGGATTGTGCGAGTACACCGCCAACAATTTTGGCGGAGCCATGAAAGGTAATTTATTAGCGGTAACATGGAGCAGTAAAGTAATAAGAATACAACTCAACGCCGCAGGCACAGCAGTAATACCCGGCGGCGCTACCGACCTGTTTACCGGCTTAAGCAGCCTGCCCCTGGATATAGTGGCGCAGGGCGATAACGGACCTTTTCCGGGCACTATCTGGACGGCAAACGTTTTTGGCAACAGCCCTATCAGCATTTTTGAACCCAATGACTACGATGGCGCTGCCCAAGAATGTAACCCCAATAACCTGCTGCCCGGTGGCGATGCCGATGCTGACGGGTTTACCAATGCCGATGAACTGCTCAATAATACCAACCCCTGCTCTGCTGCCAGTAAGCCTGCCGATAATGACGGTGATTTTATTTCTGACCTGGTTGATACCGATGATGATAACGACGGCATACCCGATGTAAACGACCCCTTTGCCACCGACAGCCAAAATGGGGCTAATCGTTTTATGCCCGTTGCTATTACATGGGATAACGATGGCACCCAAGCCGGCGGCATTGCCAATACCGGTTTTACCGGCTTAATGGCTAACGGCACTACCGACTACCTAACCCAGTACAATATTAACCAAATGACCATAGGCGGAGCTGCTGGCGTTTTAACTATTGACAACGTGCCAAGTGGCGATGCTCTTGCTACACTCAATAGCCAGCAGTATGCTTTTCAATTGGGGGTAAATGTGCAAAATGTTACAACCCCTTACACACTTCGCTGTCGCATTAAAGCGCCTTTTGCCGGTATTACCACCACTGCCAACCAATCAATGGGTATGTATATAGGCACCGGTATGCAAAACAACTACCTCAAAATTGCCATAAGTGCCGCCGGGCCCAACTCAGCCGGTATTCAAATTTTGCACGAGGTAAATAATGCAGTGGCAAGCTCTTTAATTCTACCTGCTTCGGTATTGGGGGCAGTAAATGTGGATTTATTCCTAACCATCAATCCGTCTAATCATACCGTACAACCCGCTTATGCCATAAATGGAGCGCCAAGGGTAAATGTTGGCTCGCCTGTTACCATCAATGCTGCATGGCTCAATGTAATGGCTATGGGCATTATTGCCACATCGGGCGGTTCGGGGCAGTCGTTTCCGGCTACATGGGATTTTATTGATCTAAAATTAGACCCCCTTGCCTCAAACGGCGCATGGCAAACGGTAAATTGCAATGGATTTCCCAACCCATGCAGTAGCCAACTACTTGCCCGCCGCGATAATGGTTTTGTTCAATCGGGCAACCAGTTTTACCTGCTTGGCGGACGAACCATTCAGCCTGTAAGTATCTATGACCCTGCAACCAATGTATGGTCTAACGGAGCTTCGTCGCCGGTAAATTTGCACCATTTTCAGGCAGTTGAACTCAACGGGCTCATTTACATTCCCTCTTCCTTTACCGGCTCTTACCCAAATGAAACCCCGCTTGCCTCGGTTTATTATTATGACCCTGCCGCAAACAACTGGGGTACTTGTTCTACTATTCCGGCAGGCAGAAGACGCGGTGCGGCAGGCGCTGTGGCACACAATGGTAAAATTTATGTAGTAGGCGGTATTACCAACGGGCATGTTTCGGGGTGGGTAAACTGGTTTGATGCCTATGACCCCGCTACTAACACCTGGACTACCCTGCCCAACGCCCCTAATGCCCGAAGCCATTTTCAGGCTGCTGTGCATAACAATAAACTGTATGTAGCAGGCGGACACCTTACCGGCGCAGTAAATGCCACCACTACCGGCATTGCCCCGATAGATGTGTTTGATTTTGCTACTAATACATGGACTACCCTACCCGCAAGCGCCAACCTGCCAACCCCGCGCACCGGCGCTGCTACCATAATGCTAAACAATGAACTGCTGGTGATAGGCGGTTTTCACCCCACCCAAACCGATGCCAATAAAAAAGTGGAGGCATTAGAACTCACCAATCTTACCTGGCGCAACTTAGCGCCCATGAACGAAAACAGGCATGGCACTCAAGCCATTGTGAGCAATGAAGGCATTTACATAGCTGCCGGCGCTGCCAATAACGCCGAAACGGCTAATAATGGTAAATTGGAGTCGTTTTACCTCTTTACACCCACACAACCCAGCGGCACACCCATATCTAAGGGCAATTTAACCCCTAATCCGGCAACAGTTGCCTTTAATTATGTTGCTGCCGGCGGCACTTACACCAAATCGGTAACACTCACCAATTCGGGTGGAAATCAGGCTATCTTTATCAGTAGTGTGAGCTTAACCGGCAATGCTGCCTTTGCGGTTTCTCCTCCGGCTAACCTTCCCAGAGCGCTTGCGCCTGGACAGTCTATTACCCTTACGGTTACCTTTGTTCCGCCTGTAACCGGCAGTTTTAACGCTACCCTAAACATAACTACCACCGGCGCTACGCCTTTAGTTACCATTCCTTTGAGTGGATTAGTTGAGTTGTATGCTGTAAGGGTAAACTGCGGCGGTCCTGCTTTTGTAAGTTTGGAAGGTAAAACCTTTGTGCCCGATAACTTCTTTTCGGGAAGCGCTTCAATTTTTACCACATGGCAAAACAACGCCATAAACAGCACCGCCGATGATGTGTTATACCAAACCCAACGAAATGGTTATGCCAATTCGCTAACCTACAACATACCCGCACCACAATCCGGCACTTACGCCGTAACCCTGCATTTTGCCGAACTGACCGCCACAGCGCCCGCACAGCGCATTTTTGAGGTAAACATTGAAGGTGGTCCGGTTGAGTTACCTGCTTTTGATATTTTTGCAACAGCCGGAGCTTTTAACGCACACACTAAAACATACAATAACATTACGGTAACCGATGGCTTTGTAACCATAAACTTTAATGCCACCCTTAATGCCAGCGCCATTGCCGCCATAGAGGTAGTAATGCAATCTGCACAGGTAGCAGTAGCCCCACAAATACTGTTTGTGGTGAAAAATACCACGCTTAATTCCAGCGAAACAACCATTAAAAACCGTCTTGAAACAAACGGTTTTCAGGTGCAGGTTATCAACCAAACCACAGCAACTGCCGCCGGTGCAACCGGTAAAAATTTAGTGCTTATTTCTTCCAGTATTGATGCCTCTATAATAGCCGGTATGTTTAAAAATGTGTCGGTACCTGTAATGACCTGGGACGCATTTATTTATGACGACCTTGCCATGACCGGCACTTCATCGGGCACACATTTTGGCTCGCAAACCATAACCACCAACCAAATTAACATTACCAACCCTACCCACCCGCTTGCTGCCGGGTTAAGTGGTACCGTTCCGGTTTTTACATCGGGCACTACCATTATGTGGGGCAGACCTGTATTGCAGAGTTATGCCACTGCAGTTATGACCACAGCTTCCACCAAAGCTCTTATATTTGGTTACAATGCAGGCGATGCCATGCACGGCGGATTTATTGCTCCTGCCCGAAGGGTTGGTTTTTTCCTGCACAACAACAATGCTAATATGTTAAATACCAATGGCTGGGCTTTGTTTGATGCAGCTATTTGCTGGGCTATGAACTGCACTGCTACGCCACCGCCCTCCACCCAAAATACTCCGCCTTACTTTAACATAACGCCAACCGCTATAACGGTTGATGCTAATTTTACCACTCCGCAAACCGTAACGGTAACACCACTGCCCGTGCCGCCTGCCGATACTGCACAAACAGTTACCTATACCATTACGCCCGTGGCTGTGCCATTTGCCAACATAAGCATTAACAATAATACCGGACAAGTTACCATTACCTCCGTGCAAGGGCAATGGGGCAATCAGGTGTTTACCATTATTGCCAATGACGGGCAAATAATCAACAACACTGCCGTACAAACCTTTACGCTTACCATAAACCAACCCACCGGAGGTGGTAATACCGGTAATTTTGCCGTGCGCATTAACTGCGGCGGTCCGGCTTATACCGATACAAATGGCAACATTTTTCAGGCAGATGCCTATTTCAGTGGCGATGGTACTTTTGCCACAGCATCTAATATTGCTGGCACCTCTAACCCTGCTCTCTACAAAACCGAGCGTTATGGATGGAGCAATAACCTATCCTACAACATTCCGGTTCCGGTGGCGGGCGCTTACAACATAAAACTCCATTTTGCTGAAATCTACTGGACTACACCCGGACAGCGCATTTTTAGTATAAACATGGAGGGTAATGCCATTGAACTGTCCAACTATGATATTATTGCCGATGCCGGCGCGCCCAATACGGCTGTTGTAAAAGAGTTTAACAACTTTACCGTTGCCGATGGCATACTGAACATCAATTTCAGCGCATCGGTAAATGCTGCCAAAATTTCGGCAATAGAAGTGTTGGGCATAGGTGGCACTACGCCTCCGCCCGTAAATACACCTCCGGCATTTAGCCTAACCCCGCCTGCCATTACCGTACCGGCTAATTTTACCACCCCGCAGGTAGTAACAGTAACACCAGCCCCCGTGCCGCCTACCGAAGCATCGCAGGTAGTTACGTACAGCATTTCGCCTGCTTCTGTTGCATTTGCCGCTGTGAGCATAAACACTGCCACCGGACAGGTAACCATTACCTCCCTGCCCAACCAGTTTGGCGCACAAACCTTTACCATTTCAGCTAATGACGGACAAACAACCAATAACATTGCCACCCAAACCTTTACACTTACCGTAACCCAACCTACCGGAGGCGGGGGCAGCAATGTGGCTGTGCGCATAAACTGCGGAGGTAATACCTTTACCGATAATGCCGGCAACGTTTTCCAAGCCGATGCACACTTTACCGGCGATGGTACTTTTGCCACACTTTCTACCATAAACGGCACCCCTAACAGCGCCCTTTACCAAACCGAACGCTATGGCTGGGCAAGTAATCTTAGCTATAATATCCCTGTTCCGGTGGGGTATTATACCGTAAAATTGCACTTTGCCGAAATTTACTGGACTGCACCCGGACAACGCATTTTTAGCGTAAACATAGAAGGCGGACCCGCCGAACTGCCAAACTTTGACATTATTGCCGATGCCGGAGCGCCTAATACGGCTGTGGTAAAACAGTTTGACAATATATTTGTAAACGACGGTACTCTTGCCATTAATTTTGCCACACAGGTAAATGCTGCTAAAATTTCGGCAATTGAAGTAATCGGAGTAACTGCTACCGCCGGCGGCACTGCCGGCTCGCCTACCACAGGAAAAACCTTGCCTCCTGTTTCAGAATCAGCAGAAACGGCTAATGATAACGTTATCCGTATTTTCCCCAACCCCTTTGCAAATTCCTTTGAACTCTACCTTTCTAATAATTATGAAGGGGATGTATTCATCAATATAGTTGATTTGCAAGGTGCAATTGCAGAAAAGCGTTACCTTTACAAATCAAATTCAGACTTATATGCTGTTTTTGAGCTCAATGAGCTGAATGCGGGTTTGTATATCCTGCAAATAGTAACACCTGAACAAATAATTACAAAACCCATTGTAAAACGCTAACCTTTCAATTCTTAAAGAACAGCAGTTATGTGAACTAACTGCTGTTCTTACACGATAAGCCCTTTCTTCCCCAAAAATACATACCCTTTTAAACTCAACCCAAACAACTTTTTCATGGATCGCAAACAAGTTTTAATTGTAGAAGACGACAATAGTACCCGAAAATTGCTAAACTGCCTGCTGCAAAAGCACTACAATGTATCAGCGCACAAAGATGGCTTTGACGGCATGGCTTGGCTCGATTTTGGCAATTTGCCCGATGTGATACTGATGGACATTAACATGCCCCAATTTGACGGATTTGATTTTTTAACCAATTTAAGGCAAAGCGGATTTTACCGAAATATTCCGGTTATTGCTTTATCGGGAACCGACAGACTCACCGAAATTAACCGCTTTTTTGATATGGGCGGCACCGATTTCATTAAAAAACCTTTCGACCCCGAAATTCTTATTTCCACCCTTAACAGGCATACTGCGTAAACTGCACTGTATCGGTTATGTCATTGTGCAAGTAAAAACCGCTTTTTGCAAGTGCAAAGACAGCCGCGCAAGGCTTTACTAAATGGGTGTATTATTCTTTCCATCAAATCTGTTGAAACCTTATTGTCATGAATATCACTTTACCCAAGTTTTCCTTTCAGGAACGCCGGCATTATAGTCGGGCAACCAATTCATATACTGTTATCTTACTAAGTAACGAAGCGCCATATCCTGTTGATTTCAACCAACCTCCCTATTTAATGGAGGGGTTTAACATTCAGTATTTTAACGGTTGCCTTCATAATCTAAGCAATACGGTTGCCCTGCTTTTGGCAAACAATCGTCAACAATCGGCTGATTGCGGCATTATTTGCCATTTGGACTATTTTACGCAACACCAAACCGAACTCATAGAACTTTTTTCCAATCATGCTACGCTTAAATACCTGCCATTTGTGGTGGTAGATTGGTCAATGACCAACCCACAGCAAATTAAGCAAACCAACCTTAGGCTGAAGCAATCGGGTATAGTAGATGATTTTTATGTTGCCCCTTTTAAATCTACCGACTTGTTGCAGCGGTTGCTGTATCTACAAAACTTCAAACTGATTAAACCCGAACTGGATATTACCCCCGAAGCAGGTTATCGCTACACTATGCCGGTAGGCAAACGCGTTTTTGATATACTTTTTGCATTAAGTATGTTAATTGTACTTTCGCCGCTGTTGTTGCTCATAGCCATAGCCATCAAGTTAGAGTCAAAAGGACCGGTTCTTTATAAGTCAAAAAGGGCGGGCAGCGGCTACAAAATTTTTGATTTTTACAAATTCAGGTCAATGGCTACCAATGCCGACCGGCAGCTAACACAATTGCAACACTTAAACCAATATGCAACGGAAAGCAACCAGCCGGCGCCCTCTTTTGTAAAAATTAACAACGACCCCCGCATTACCACCGTAGGTAAATTTATTCGCAACACCAGCCTTGATGAACTTCCGCAGTTAATTAACGTACTTAAAGGCGATATGTCGGTGGTAGGCAATCGTCCGCTGCCACTTTATGAAGCCGTTCAGCTTACCCGCGATGAGTGGGCTATGCGGTTTTTAGCGCCTGCCGGCATAACCGGTTTATGGCAGGTAAGCAAAAGAGGCAAAGCTGATATGTCGGCATTAGAACGCATACAACTCGACAACGAATATGCCCAAAAAGGTAATTTTTGGTTTGACATAAAAATTATCCTACAAACACTGCCGGCAATGCGGCAAAAAGAAACGGTTTAAATTACTTGCCACCCTACCGCCATGCAACCACTTGTAACCATTATTACCGTTAATTATAACCAACCGCAACTCACGGCAGAGTTACTCCGCTCCATAAGGCAGTTAAACTACCCCAACATAGAGGTAATAGTGGTAGATAATGGTTCTATAGCCAATGCCGCACCTTATTTGCAAGGGTTATTTCCGAATGTTACTTACCTCAGGAGCGAAGAAAATTTGGGGTTTGCCGGCGGTAATAATATAGGTATTAAACAGGCAAAAGGCGATTTTCTTTTTTTGGTGAATAACGACACCGAACTGCCTGCTGATGTACTCAATTTGCTCTTGCCGGTATTTGACCGTTACCCCAATGCCGGAGTGGTTTGCCCTATGATATTGTTTTACCCCGCCAAGCCGGAAAATAAAGCCCTCATACAGTTTGCCGGTTATACACCCATTAACCCTTTTACCGCCCGAAACCACACCATTGGCGAGTTTGAGCCCGATACAGGGCAATACACTCAACCTGCCTACACGCCTTATGCACACGGCGCTGCTATGTTGGTAAAAAAAGAGGTTATACAAAAAGCAGGTTTAATGCCCGAAATGTACTTTTTGTACTATGAAGAATTAGATTGGAGTGAACAAATTAAAAATGCCGGTTTCACCATATTAGTAGAGCCCCGTGCAACGGTGTATCATAAAGAATCAATGTCGGTAGGCAAACAAAGCCCCTTAAAGACCCACTATCTTACCCGAAACCGCATACTATTTATGCGCCGCCACGCCTCTGTGTTTCATTTTTGGATATTTATGGCTTTCTTTGCCTTGTTTACCCTGCCCAAAAACCTGCTGCTTTTTATGGTAAGGCAGCAATGGACGCACCTTAGTGCATTTTGGCAGGCTGTTTGCTGGCATTTACAACATAACACCGGCAAATCAACACCTTATAACCCTGTAACACTAAAACAACCTGCCGTATGAATGTCTTACAATTCGGGATTTATTTGCCGGTGGCACTGTTGAGTTTGGTTATCATCGGGTTTTTGGTGTTTCCTTTTTGCATGATTTGCCTATCGTTTTTAAGTCCAAAAAGAAATAAAATAGTTCCCTCAAACCCTGCAAATGAGCAAACCCATTTTGCCTGCATTATTACCGTTTATCAAAATATACAAATAGCCCTTCCGGCAGTAGAAGCCCTGCTCAAATCAAAATACGATAATTACCATATTTACTTGGTTGCCGATAACTGTAAGGCTGAACATGTGAGCAATCTGCCTTTCAATTCTCAAAAGGTTACGGTATTGGTTCCGCCTGTTAGTTTTCATGCCAAAGTAAAATCTATACAGTTTGCTGTGGAACATTTTAAATATCCGCATACCCACTGCCTCATTTTTGACGCCGATAACCTTGCTGCCGAAACGTTTTTAGCAACCATACACAGTTATATAACTGTCGGCTACCAGGCAGTGCAGGGCAGGCGAACCGCCAAAAACCTTAATACCCCATACGCCTGTGCCGATGCAATGGGTGAATTGTATAAAAACTACATAGAACGATATGTGCCCTATCTGCTGGGCTCATCGGCAACCATTGCAGGGTCGGGCATGGCAGTAGAAACCGGGTTGTTTATCCGTTTTTTGCAGAACCCCGCCATTTGTGAGGCTCTTGCCCAACAGCAGGTAATAGTGGCAGAAGATAAAATGCTGCAAAATTATCTTGCCACACAAAATGTAGTAATTGCCTTTGCCAATGATGCTATAGTGTATGACGAAAAAGTAACCCAAGCCGCACAGGTAAAAAGACAACGCACCCGATGGCTCTATGCTTACTTTCAAAACCTGCCCCATGCCCTAAATTTGGTGGGTAGTGGTTTATTAGGTGCAAACCTTAACCGGCTTATTATGGGAATGTTTTCGCTCATTCCGCCCATGTTTTTGCTGCTGGCTACCGCCTGTTTATTAACCGCGGCAAACATAGTACTTCTGCCGGTAGGCTGGGCATTAGCTATGGCAATTGCCATAGCCATTTTTGGGGGTACTATCCTATGGACACTCTACCTAAGCCAAGCGCCGCTTGTTATATGGCAATCATTGTGGGTTTTGCCGGCGTTTGTGTTTAACCAGTTTTTATCACTACTGCAAATAAGAAAAGCTAAATACAATTTTCTTACCACTACCCACACCCACAGCGCCCGTATAAACGAGGTAGAAAATAAAAACAGGTAAAAACCCATACGGTTCAGAATATGTGCTGCCATACAAACAAGGTTACTTAGCACGAAATAGTTACAAATTGCCATTTTTGCGGTATTTTTGCACCTGTGCGGAACAAAAGCCGCCCAACACTTGCCTTATAAGCCAAAATACAGCAGCAAAATAAATGGGTAATAGCTGTACGGCATTTTACCCTCCCCTCAAAAACAACTAAGCATCACTGCTAAATAGTTGGCAATAAAACCCTACCTTGCACCATAAAACCGCATTATATTCAAGCGCCCATGCTCACCTTTGTAGTTAATCTTTACCCGGGCATACCCGGCATGTCATTGTCAGAGCCTTTTTTGTATCCGCTCCTGAAAGATGAGCAAATTCAGCTCCATTTTTCAGGTCCGGCATCAGTTTCGCAAAGGCTGGAATCTGCCGCCCTTGAAGTGCGTAAAACCCTTGAACGGAAAAACTTTGTGCCCTGGCAGGTAGTATTCATTGTAAGCATTGATGCCCGTCAGCAATCGCCCTATAAGGATAGCATATCGGCACAAATGCTACTGATACGCAAACTTTTTCTGGGTTCAGAACTCATCGTTAACAAACCCGCTAATGCCTTTATCATTGCCATTGACCAAATAAACGAAGACGAAGCCATACCTGCCACACATTTGAGCAGAGTTTATCGCGATTGCTGGGAGTTAGATACCTTTGGCTTTGTCAGAAACGATGCCAACTTTGTGGTTTCCGAAATTGAAATCCAAAATTTAGATGCCATTTGGCGCCGTATTACCATAGACCGCGACCTCATCATTAACTTAGGCTTTGACGGCTTACCCCAACAAAAAAAACAAGAGGTGCTCAATGAGGTTCAAAACATAACCAACGAAATAGAGCGCATTTTACACCCCGATAAACTAAAATTGGTTAACTACGCCGCCGATAACCGCATAGCCTGCATTGATACCAAAACTCTGCAAACCATTAAACGCTCTTTCCTCCAAAAACTCGATTTGGTTAGGCAAGACCCTACCCGTTACACCAATTTTAGCCCATCGCAAACTCTCAAAAGTTGTTTTGCCGAACAATTAGGCGTATTTGCCTTAGAAAACGATGTTTTCAGGTTAATCCGATTGCCTTTTAAAACAGGGCACGAAGCCGCCATGCAACGCAGCCTGCTGCAACTTGCTATGCTCCTAACACTCATTGCCACACAACAGGAAGCCATTAGAAGCATGGGCAGAAAAAACTATACAGCCAATATAACCCTCAATGACGATGAAATGAAGCAACTTCTGCAAACCTATTTTGAGCAACTTTACAACATGGAAAACCGGCTCAACAACAGGTTGCAGCGTCCGGCAACGGTATTGCTTAAGCAGTTTGCCAATACTAACTGCGGCTGTACCGAGAGTATGGAAATACTCCAATTTACCCCCTTTACCGTAGGCTTCTTTAGAGTAAACGGCGATATTCAGCGCTGGGAAGAATGGAACAAAGACGTTAAAAAACAACTCACTGATTATAGCATTCAAGCTAAACGAAAAATTCAAAACTGCATCAATAAAAGTTTTAAATCTGATGCAGATGCTGCCAATATCAACGTAACCAATTTAAACAACTTAGTAGAAGACCTGAACCAGCAACGCCAAACCCTGCAAGACGAAGCTAAACAAAACTTCCTTTCAAAGGCTTATGAATATGACTGGGACGAATTTAAACAGCACCAAGAAAGCATGTTAAAACCTCTCCTTTTTAGCCGACCTTCTTTTATGGAGCTATTTTGGATTATCCTATTCAGCTCACTCCTGCTTGCCTTCGGGTTTACCAATGTTTACCTCTCCGATTCCGATTGGGCAACTTTTTTGGTTTATTATGCCACTATACTCGCTCTTTTGTCTGCCCTGGCTTTTGTAGCTTTGTTTTTTGCCCGCCGAAAACACAACAAAGATATACGCAAAATCCTACAGCATGTTCATGACAATGCCCAAAGCCGCCGAACCGATATTAACACCGAATTTGAAAGGCAAAAAGTGTATTTAAAATCGCTCTGCAACCTAAACATTGTTAGGAGTAATTATGAGCTTGCCATTAAAGCACGCGATGAGCAACAGCAAACCAACCTGATGCTTGCCTACCACTGCCAAAACATAAAAAACCATAAAGACATTGCCCAAAAACTGATGTCTATCTTTACCAACACCCAAAAGCAGGCACAATCAGAAAATACACTAAACCCCGCGCCTCCCGAACCCGAGATTTCACAACCTCCCTTTGCCAATTTGGTTTATATGCCCGATACCTACCTGCCCGGCAACCAACGCTACGATAACAGAAACTCAGCAGTAGAAAACATAACCTATCCTATAGAGCATAAATATGCCCGGCTCATTAAACAAGCCACTTTTGACAAAGACCTCATTTACACCAAAGAAACTGCTTTTAAGTAAAACTGCCGCTTTTAGCCCCCCCTTCTGTTTAACCTCATCTTTGCAATTTATACCACATGGAAGTTTTGTTATACATAGCCGTTTCTATACTTTCTACTTACCTGTTGCTGGCTATGGGCAACCAACCCTACGGGCAGCGCTGGAAACAGTACTGGGCGCCACTTATCGGGTTTTTTGTGGCGCTGCTGGCAATATATGAATACTACTCAGATTTCTACTACATCATAGGTCCTAACTCACCTTTGTTCAACATTTTTGGCTACTATGTGGTAGAAATGTACAGCCTTTTAGTTATAGGAGCTTTCAGCATAATTAAACTATCGGTAAACGAAGGCGGACGGCTGTTTAGCAAAAAAACAAACCAACCCTTACCCCGATTTTCGGTAGCCTACAAAAACGATGATAAAGGCGGCATTGTAATTAAAAAAGAGTGGGTGTTTGGCGGCTTATTTGCCAAATACCTCACATGGATTGCTTTTGGGTTATTTTTGCTCCTGCTTCTGCTCAAAACATTGCAAGTGCATTTTGGCTATCAAATTATTGATGCCAAATACCTGTCAACACCATTTGCCTTTGCCATTTTTTTAATTTTAGAAATGCACTGGTACCTACGCCACCCCCGCATTGAAGAACAACCCGAAGCCCCTACGGCACAGCCCGAAAAAACTACCGTGCCTAACGATTTTTTTAACCTATGGTTAGAATACCAAAAAATATGGGAAGATAAAAAACTCATTGCCTGGACATTTAAACCGCCCAAAGAAAAAGCCCACCAACCCGAGTCGCTCGAAATTATCGAGGCTTCAAACTTGGTTAGCGCCGGTTTTACCCTTACCCTTAATGATTACGATATACTGGTAAACATGGTAAACCAAAAAGACATGCTCATTGATGATATGGTGCATGACGAAGTAGCGCCACTGCTGTTTTCCGTTTTTTTGCGCAGACTCATGGATGGCGAAAACATACTGGTACTCACTGCCCGAAGATGCTACCCAAACTCCAAATACCACCAGCAAATTGTAGATTGGATTAACCAGTGGATTTTCAGACTCACCAGCAATAGGGAGTTTTTTAAAGTACACACGTTTAGCCGATTAGAAGATGTGGAGTTTACCTCGCGCATTATTGTTACCTCTGCCGATGATATTTTAGAAAAAAACATTATCGGGCATAACTGGTTCAACAGCCTTAAAACCATTTTGTTCCTAAGTGGCGATGAAGTTTTTTCAGAATCGCTCACATCCAATAATATCCTAATCAATATATTGCGCAGCAAATACCGCAATATCCAATGTATAGTTTTAGCCGATTATCGGGAGTCACTCCAATCATCGGTTGTACACAACTTAGAAGCCAGCGCCAATTCGCGCGAAGTACGCATGCGCCATAACCTGCCCGAAAATATCTTTTTGTTGTTTTGGAAATTAGAAGGCAATACACTCTTTCAGCATAAAGTAGTGCTGGGGAACATACAAAAATACTTAGGCGCCGAAGCCGTACTGGCGCTCATAGCCCGCCGCGAAAACATAGCCGATATAAGGATAGCCAACCAAGAAGGACTGCCCTATTACGAGTATTTAGAAGAAACCGATAACAATACCGGCACCTTAAACCCCACCATTGTTGCCCCGCGAACACTGCGCTTAAAGGGCATTAATGAAGTAAAATCAAGTGAGGTAAACGGTTTAATGACCGTAGGCGAAAATACCTTTATCCTACTGCGCGACAATGAGTTTAATATGGTTACTGCCCTGCGCAAATGGCAGGTTTTTGCTAAGCAAAACCTCTTCTTGCATATAGTTTGCCCACCCTATATGCTCAGAGATTATTTTGCTTTTCACCTCGATTATTTCTGGCGCACACCTTTGTATGCCCTATCGTCTAAACTAATGACCAGCCGTTTTGAAGTAGCACGTAAGCTCTTAGAGCAAATGGTGGTGTATGAACTTACCGAAAACGAAATTCTTCAGTCATTATTCTGGATAAATGCCAATGCCGTTTTTGTAAAACAAGAACTTCGCAACCTGTTCAGACTGGCTTTTGATATTGATATTGTAACTACCAACTACCTCTCGGTGCGCTCCGATGCCATATATGACCGCGAGTTGAACAATTTTAAACAAGTTACTTTTTACAAATTATTGCCCCAGATTAAATCGGAACTTAACCTCGCTTTTCTCCGAAAAGTGGAAATTATAAGAGCCGGCGAAACCTTAGAGGTAACATCGCTCGACCTCTTGTTTCAAAATTACCTGCCCGACCAAATACATGCCTTTGGCGGCAAATCATACGCCATAAAAGGATTTGATTATATTAACGGACTACTTCAGACTAATTATGATACGCCAACACCTGTGGTTGCCTACCGCCCCGATTTGGAGGTACTGCTTACCCGCCTCGACCCGCCGCTTAATGACGCACAACGCAAAGTACTCCTTAAAAAAATTACCCTTGAACTCAGCGAAGGATCATTTGAAATAAGCACCAATGGCTATACTACTTTTACATCGGATATTAGCCTGCAACCAAATGATTATACCTACACCCAAATAACTGAAAACCAAGTACCCGTGCGCAATTACCCATTGGGCAGGGTAATGGTACTGAGCATGGAAGCCCCCCAAACTGCCGATATTGCTAAATTAACGGCTACTTTTACCGTTCTGCTTACCGAGATGATGCCCACCCTTTTCCCCGAAACGTTTAACTACATACTCATCGGGTCGCCGCTCAATCAATCGGTATTTAAAGGCGCTTTTGACCGCCTCTTTCCCACCATTAAGGTGCATAACGATGAACCCGCCATAGTTCACAAGGTAATTGAACTTTGCATTTTTGAAGATGCCCACCAAGATTTAGGACTGGTGCAAAGCATCTTTGACAATTGGGATTATATTTTGCGCATTTTAGATGATTACCTCGTTTGGCTGCTCGATAAACCACAGCAAACTGCCCCGCCGCGCCTGTTTAGCTTAAACCCCGAAACGGATACCAACTCAAATATGTTCCAAAAAGCCAAAATAGAAAAGGAAAAATTCCTAAAATATGGCTTGGATACACTACCCGATTTCCTTGATTTACAAGGCGCTGCCAATTTGCTGAGGAATGTATTGGGCAATAACCACATGACCTCCCAACGCAGCGTGTTTTACAATGGTAAATCGTAACAGGCTGGTTTGTACCATACACTTTTACCGCTCTACGCACAAGCGGCGTATCAAAATAACCGCAATAAGCTGTAATTTTGCGCCCTTTTCTACCCCACTGTAAACGGGGCAGTAAATTATTACCTCATTACATAACCATCATAAAACATGCAAGTATTTAAATTTGGTGGCGCTTCGGTAAAAGATGCCGCAGGTATTAAAAATGTAGCCGGTATTCTTGCCACCTTTAAAGGAGAACCGTTAGTAGTAGTTGTTTCGGCTATGGGAAAAACCACCAATGCACTGGAAGAAGTGGTATCGGCATACGCCAATGAAACCGGCACAGCTCAGGAATTGCTCAACAAAGTACGTTTATCCCACTTTGAAGCAGCCGATGAGTTGTTTGCAGGCGATAAGCTCCACAGCGTTTATGCCGATATGGATAAAATTTTATCGCGCATAGAAGAAATGTTTGAAAAAAAACCAATGGCTGCCTACAATTTTATTTATGACCAAATTGTATCGGCAGGCGAGCTGTTGGCTACCCTATTGGTTAGCGCTTACCTTAACTATACCGGTGTGCCCAACCACTGGTTAGACGTGCGCAATTGTATTAAAACAGACAATACCTACCGCGAGGCTAATATAAATTGGGAAGTGAGCAACTGGCAAGTGCGCGAAAAATTGCTGCCGCTACTCACCCAAAATGCCATGGTGGTAACACAGGGTTTTATAGGCGCTACCATAGAGTACTTTACCACCACCTTGGGCAGAGAAGGCTCAGATTATACCGCTGCCGTTTTTGCCAATATGCTGGATGCCGAAAGCATGACAGTTTGGAAAGATGTGCCCGGCATTTTAAGCGCCGACCCCCGATTAGTGCCCGATGCGGTTCAAATTCCTAAATTATCTTACTACGAAGCCGTAGAAATGACCTACTACGGAGCACAAGTTATCCACCCTAAAACCATTAAACCTATCCAAAATAAGGGTATTCCGCTCATAGTGCGCTCTTTTATTGACCCCCAAAACCCGGGCACCACCATTCATACCGAAGACACTGTAAACCCAAAGGAAATTCCGCCCATTGTGGTTATCAAAAAAAATCAGTTGTTGCTCAATGTGCGAAGCAAAGATTTTTCTTTTGTTGCCGAAGAAAACCTGAGCGGTTTGTATAACCTCTTTGCCAAACACAGGGTAAAAGCCAACCTAAGCCAAAATGCCGCCATTAGTTTTTCGGCTTGTATTGATAATGTGCCTTACAAAGTAGAACCACTTATAACTGAGCTTAAAGCCAATTACAATGAGCGCATCTTTGCCAATTTGGAACTTATTACCATAAGACACTACACACCGGAGGCAATTGAACGTTTCAGCCGAGGGCGCGAGGTGCTGTTGGAGCAAAAAGGGCAAACCACCGTTCAGTTAGTGGTTAGGTAATACAGCCTTTTGTATTTTTTTTGCGTTTTCACCTCTAAGCAATTCTGTTATGAAAATTATCTTTATGGGTACGCCCGATTTTGCCGTTCCGTGTTTAGATATATTGGTGCAAAACGGATACCCTATAGTAGCAGTAGTAACCGCTCCCGATAAACCCGCCGGCAGAGGGCAAAAACTATCTCAATCGGCGGTAAAAAAGTATGCTCTAACACATAACCTGCCCGTTTTACAGCCCGAAAAACTGAAAGACCCCCAATTTTTAAGCGCCCTAAACCACCTACAAGCCGATTTGCAAGTGGTGGTGGCTTTTAGAATGTTGCCGGCGGCGGTGTTTACCATGCCGCCGCTGGGTTGTATTAACGTACATGCATCTTTGCTGCCGGCATACCGCGGCGCTGCCCCCATTAACTGGGCAATCATAAACGGCGAAACCCAAACCGGTGTTACCACTTTTTACATTGAGCAAGAAATTGATGCCGGTTATATGGTTTATCAAGAAAGCACACCAATAGCCCCGCACGAAACCGCCGGCGAACTGCACAACCGGCTCATGATGCTGGGTGCACAAACGCTGCTCAAAACAGTGCAGGCAATAGCAGCCGGCAATGCCCCCAAACTAACACAACCCGCAATAGGTGATTTGCCCAAAGCGCCTAAAATTTTTACCCAAACTTGCCACATAACATGGCAGCAGCCCGCCCAAAAAATTTACAACTTAATAAGGGGACTTAGCCCTTATCCGGCAGCTTTTTCGCGCTTAAACGGGTTGATTTTAAAAATTTTCGGGTCGCTGCTTACCAATATCCCTGCCCAACACCTACCACCCGGCACCCTACTAACCGATGGTAAAACCTATCTTAATGTGGCTGCCGGCGATTACTGCCTCCAAATTACCCAATTGCAGTTGGAAGGTAAAAAAGCCATGCCTGCCGATGAGTTTTTGAGGGGTCATGCGCATTTGGTTTCGGGTGGTAACATGCTGGAATAAACAGCCTTGTTAATAGCAAACTCAACCATACAGCAATAAGGGTATAAAAACAAAAAAGCATCGGGATATGGTTAATTCCCGATGCTTTTTTACAATTTGTGTCTTATGAAATTTTTACGAACCCAGCAATTCAGCAAGTTTTGCTTCTAAGGCAGGACCACGCAGGTTTTTGGCTACAATTTTACCCTCTTTGTCAATCAAAAAAGCGGCAGGAATAGAGCGCACACCATACAAAGCAGCAGCCGATGAGTTCCAGCCGGCAAGGTCGCTTACGTGGCTGTTCCAGGTAAGTTTATCTTGTGCTATAGCGGCCACCCATTTTTCTTTGCTTTGGTCGAGCGATACACTGTAAATGTCAAAACCTTTGGGTTTAAATTTGTTGTAGGCAGCTACTACGGTAGGATTTTCGCGGCGGCAGGGTCCGCACCAAGAAGCCCAAAAATCAATGAGTACTACTTTGCCGCGCAATTCAGAAAGTGCCTTTTCACCTCCCTCCGGTGTTTGGAGTTTAATATCGGGCGCTACCGTTCCTACGGCAGTATTCATGACGTTTTGCATAGAAGCCACATACTCCTGAAACTCACGAGCCATACGGTTATTTGGAATATCATTGCTCATTTTTTGGGCAACTTTTTGGTAGCGCTCATAATGGCTGTTGATATCTAAGTTGCTTACAGCCATGTAGGCAATGAAGGGGTTCGTTACCGTGTCCACATAAGCCTGCAAATAGCCGTCGCGTTGTTCGGGCGGCATACTTCTGATATTGTTTATCAACTGGGTTAGTTGAACCGATTCAGACTGTCCGCTAATTTGTACCTCATTGGGGTTTTGGGCATTGAGGTTCACCTCCATTTTTGAGTTGTCTAACACTAAAAAGGCGCTAACAACGCCTGTACCCACGCGAATCCGCCCCAACACTTGTTCTTTTAGGTTTCCTTTCAGCTCAAAAGAGCCGTCTTTGTCCACAGTGGCGGTGTCTATTACATCAACGCTTTTACTTGCCAGGGCATCTAAAAATACCTGTGTATTGGGGCTGGCATTTTCTATTTTGCCCTTTATTACATAGCCGTTAAAGTTTTGGTTTTGGGTGCCACAACTAACTATGAAGATAAGGCAGGTAAGTGCTGCGGTAGCGCTTAGAAGTCTTTTCATTGTTTTTATGTTTATGATTAAGTGTAAAAGTTTAGAACGAACGTGCAAAGATACGGATAAAAATGTGGTTTTTACCGGCATGAGTAAGTTTGTGGTTTAGCGGTTACTATTGGTTGTTTAACCTTTGTTCAAGAAGGCGCTGAACGGTTGGGGGGTGAAGTTTTTGGACGCTAAGTCGGGTAATTTGTCCCATAAAAAAGCCTAAAAGTCCTTTTTTACCTTTCTGATACGCTATTACTTTATCGGGATTTTGGTCAATTACCTGCTGAATAAGTTGTGCTATAAGGTCATCGTTATGTTGTACAGTGAGCCCTAATTGTTCGGCAAGGGTATGTGGGTCTGTATCGGGTTGGTTTATACAAGCAGGCAGGAGGTCTTGTGCCGCTACGGAAAAACTAACCTTTCCGGTTTGAGTAAGGTTTACCAATGCTGCCAGATTTTGCGGTTTTAACACAAATTCACTTAGTTGGGTATTATTGGCGTTGAGCCATGATTTTACCGGACCCATAACCCAGTTTGCAACTGCCTTATAGTGTGGTGTGTGTTGTACGGTTTGCAGGAAGTAGTTTACTGTTTCTTTGGTATCGGTAAGTACAGCTGCATCGTAGGGCGATAGCTCATATTGGGTAATGAGTTGGGCTGCCAATTGTTGGGGCAGAGCGGGCATGGCAGTTCGTACCTTATCTATTACATCGGGCGAAATAAGGAGCGGGGGCAGGTCGGGTTCGGGAAAATAGCGGTAGTCGTGTTCTAATTCTTTGCTTCGGAGCGGAAAAGTAGTGCCGTTGGTGGCATCAAAACTTCGGGTTTCGCGGTTTACGGGTATGCCTTGTGTTACAAGTTTCAATTGTCGGGCAGATTCAAATTCGATGGCGCGTTTAATATTGCGCAGTGAGTTGAGGTTTTTCACCTCTACTCTTTCGCCTAATTGGGTTTGTGAGGCGGGTTTTACGGATAGGTTTACATCGCAACGCAGGCTGCCCTCCTCCATATTACCATCACAAACGCCAAGGTATTGCATAATTTGGCGGAGTTTTGCCACGTATAGGTAGGCTTCATCGGCGCTGTTTATTTCGGGTTCGGTTACAATTTCGAGCAGGGGTACGCCGGCGCGGTTCAGGTCTATAAAAGAGTGGCGCGGGTGCTGGTCGTGTATGCTTTTACCGGCATCTTCTTCTATGTGTATGCGGTTTATGCGTATGCGTTTGGCAGAGCCATCGGGCAGGGTTATTTCTATGTGTCCGTTGTAACAAATGGGGGTATCGTATTGCGATACTTGGTAGCCTTTTGGCAAATCGGCATAGTAATAGTTTTTGCGCGAAAACTCGTTGTATTCTCTAATGGTGCAGTTGGTGGCTATACCCAGCATAATGGCAAACTGCACTACCTTTTGGTTTAAAAAGGGCAGTGTGCCCGGGTGGGCAAGGGTAATGTAACTCACCTGTGTATTGGGTTGGGCTCCAAATGTGGTAGCATCGGGAGCAAAAACCTTGCTTTGGGTACTGAGTTGAGCGTGTACTTCTAAGCCAATTGTTATGTCGTAAGTCTTTTGCAAGTTTTGAGTCTTAAAAGTGAAAAATGTAGAGACGCACGGCCGTGCGTCTGTACTGTTATGAGTGAAGAGTGAATTACGAATTATGACTACCAACCCGATTTTGTTTCTCGCAAAGGCGCGAATTAGTGGTTAGTTATTAGTTGTTAGTGCTGATTACCATATACCCACTACCAATTACCCACTAACCACTACTATCTACCAAAACTAACCGCTAACCACTAACCTTGCTTCTTCAATGGCTGCTGCAATGCCTTGTGGGTGTTTACCGCCGGCGGTGGCATAAAAAGGCTGCCCTCCGCCTCCGCCTTGAATGTGTTTTGCAAGGGTGCGAATGAGTGTGCCGGCGTTGAGTTGGTGGTTTTGCACTAATTCATCGGCAAGCATGAGGGTTAGGTGGGCTTTGTCGTCTATGGTAGCGCCCAGCACAAGGAACAGGTTTGGCATTTCGTTTTTGAGGTCGTAGGCTATTTTTTTAACCATATCGGCGGTAAGGTTGCCGGTAAGGTGTTCGCCCAAAAAGTTGATGCCGTTGGGCAGGGTTACTGCTTTTGTTTTGAGGTTGTTTTTTAGCTGTACGGCTTGTTCGGTGTGGAGGTGTTCTATTTCTTTGCGCAGGCGCTCGTTTTCGGCGAGCAGGTTTTGAATACCGGCGGCAAGGTCTTTGGGGTTGTTGAGCAGGTGGCGCAGGTGGCGGGTTTGGTCCCATTCTTGGGCTACCATTTGGTAGGCGGCGCTGCCGGTTATGGCTTCTATACGGCGCACACCGGCGGCTATGGAGGTTTCGGCGGTAATTTTGCAAAGACCTATTTTACCGGTGGCATCTACGTGCGTGCCGCCGCAAAGTTCTATGGAATAATCGGGGTCAAACACTATTACGCGCACATAATCGCCGTATTTTTCGCCAAACAAAGCCATTGCGCCCATGTTCATGGCTTCTTTTATGGGTATGTTGCGCATTTCTTGCAAGCGTATGTTTTGACGGATTTTGTCGTTTACCTGTTCTTCTATGGCGCGCAGCTCTTCGTCGGTTACTTTGGCAAAGTGCGAAAAGTCGAAACGGAGGTAATCGGGGTTTACCAATGAGCCTTTTTGAACTACGTGGGTACCCAATTTTTGTCTAAGCGCGGCATGTAGCAGGTGGGTAGCGGTATGGTTTAGGGTGGTGTTATGCCTAAGCAGTTCGTTTACTACGGCGTGGCAAGGCACGGTAACATCGGGCGGTAGGGCATTGGTAAAGTGTACTATCAGGTTATTTTCTTTTTTGGTATCGAGTACTTCTATTTTGTCGTCGCCAAAATAAAGGAACCCTTTGTCGCCCACTTGTCCGCCGCTTTCGGCATAAAAGGGGGTGGTTTCTAATACAATTTGGTATTGGGTTTTACCTTTTTGGGTAATTTGCCGGTATTTTACCATTTGGGTAACGGTTTGCAGGGTATCGTACCCCACAAACTCGCCGGCAAGGGCAGAGGCGCTTACGGTAACCCAATCGCCGGTATCAATTTTAGCGGCTTGGCGGGCGCGGTCTTTTTGCTCTTGCATGGCTTGTGCAAAGCCGGTTTCGTTTATGGTTAAGCCTTTTTCGGCAGCAATGAGTCGGGTAAGGTCTATCGGGAAACCAAACGTATCGTAGAGTTCAAAAGCCGATTGCCCGTCTATGTCTGTTTTTCCCGATGTTTTGAGTTGGTCTTCTATTTGCCCAAATTTGCGCAAGCCCGATTCGAGTGTGCGCAAAAAGGAGCTTTCTTCTTGCCAAATTACCTTAGTTATAAAGGCTTGTTGCTCTGTTAGTTCGGGATACAGCTCATCAAATTGCATAACTAAAATAGGCACTAAGTTGTGCAAAATGGGTTCTTTGTAGTGCAGGTAGCTGTAAGCATACCGCACTGCCCGGCGCAAAATGCGGCGTATTACATAACCGGCGCCGGTATTGGAGGGCAACTGCCCATCGGCAATGGTAAATACTATGGAGCGGATATGGTCGGCAAGTACGCGGCAAGCAATGTCGGTTTTTTCATCTTTACCATATTCTATGCCGGTTAGGCGTTCTACCTCGGCAATAATGGGGGTAAACAGGTCGGTATCGTAGTTAGACGATTTGCCTTGTATAGCACGCACCAATCGCTCCAAGCCCATGCCGGTATCTACGTGTTTGGCGGGCAGGGGTTCAAGGCTGCCATTGGCAAGGCGGTTAAACTGTATAAAAACGTTGTTCCATATTTCTATTACCTGCGGGTGGTCTTTGTTTACCAGTGTTGCGCCATTGGTAATAAGCCGCTCGGCATCGGTACGCATATCGTAATGAATTTCGGTACACGGACCACACGGACCGGTATCGCCCATTTCCCAAAAATTGTCTTTTTTATTGCCGGTAAGAATATGGCTTGCCGGCAATAGGGCGCTCCACAGTTGAAACGACTCTTCGTCTTTGGGCACGTTTTCTTTGGCATCGCCCTCAAAAACGGTGGCATACAGCCTATCGGGGTTGAGGTGTAGTGTTGTTACCAAAAATTCATACGACCATTGTATGGCTTCTTGTTTAAAATAATTGCCAAACGACCAGTTGCCCAGCATTTCAAACATGGTGTGGTGATAGGTGTCAACGCCCACGTCTTCCAAGTCGTTGTGTTTGCCCGATACGCGCATACATTTTTGTGAGTTGGCAATTCGGGGGTTATCGGGCTTTCGGTTGCCCAAAAAATAGTCTTTAAATTGGTTCATACCCGCATTGTTAAACATCAGTGTTGGGTCGTTTTTAACCACAATGGGGGCAGAGGCTACTATTTGGTGTTGTTTGGAAGCAAAAAAATCTAAAAAAGCCTTCCTTATTTCTTTGGCAGTCATGAGTAGGTAAAATGGTGTTCGGTAAAAAAACACGCAAAGGTAAAGAAATAACGGCATAAACAAAACGAGCCAACAGGTAAGTATTGATGGGGTGAGGTTGCTTTATTGGTTTTGTGTTTGCTGTATAGGTTATGTGTTTTTGAATTACTAAAAGTTTAACTTGCTTGGTACGTGTTTCATTTTTATTGCGAGGGGTTTAAATTTTGTATTGTAGAGAGTAAATGGGTTAATAAAAGTAAAATATCGGGGTATTTCTTTCCAAAGAAATGCCTCAAAGTTTTACTTTGAAACGTTTCTTTTTAAGGAAATGCCTCAAAGTTTTACTTTGAAACGTTTCCTTTTAAGGAAATGCCTCAAAGTTTTACTTTGAAACGTTTCTTTTTAAGGAAATGCCTCAAAGTTTTACTTTGAAACGTTTCCTTTTAAGGAAATGCCTCAAAGTTTTACTTTGAAACGTTTCTTTTTAAGGAAATGCCTCAAAGTTTTACTTTGAAATGTTTCTTTCCAAAGAAATGCCCCAAAGTTTTACTTTGAAACGTTTCTTTCCAAAGAAATGCCTCAAAGTTTTACTTTGAAACGTTTCTTTCCAAAGAAATGCCCCAAAGTTTTACTTTGAAACGTTTCTTTTTAAGGAAATGCCTCAAAATAAAATACGGAGGCATTCTGCAACTCCCAAACGCCCCAAAATAAAATCATCGGGAATTTTATTTATTCAAAATAGCATCGGGTAAAAATTTGGGTTATTACTTTCTCATAAAATATCTTGAAAGTCTGTAAAATATCGGTCAAATACCGATATATTGAGAGTTAGTTTGCAAAAAATAGTTGCTTTTAAAAGAAACCCGATAAACATATAGTTTACCCCCCCCAATAACTTGCTCACATAAAATAGCTTTATTTTTGGCAACTCAAATAAAATAAAATGCCCGAAATTATTATTTATTCGCACGTCTGTTAAGCATTGCCCTACTAACCTTTTAGGCAGCCCTAAACGGTAAATACAAGCGGCAACTGTAAAAATATGGTTAGCTTTGCAACCACTTGTTTTACCATTTACCCCACTGCATGGCTGTTAAACCCTATATATCATTTGTAGTAACCTCCCGAAACGACCAACACGGTCATCATTTGCAGGAGCGCACAGCCTTGTTTATGCGGGGGCTCATAACCCAATGCACGCGTTTTGGGTTGGCAGCCGAGCTGATAGTGGTAGAGTGGAATCCGCCGCCCCAAGCGCCGCCGCTTGCAGAGGTATTGCCCAAGCCACCGGCAGGTTGTCCGTTGGCAGTAAGTTACCTAACCGTTCCTGCGCACATTCACCGGCGCTACCGGCTTGCCCACCAAATGGGTTTGTACCAAATGATTGCCAAAAATGCAGGCATACGCCGCGCCAATGCCGATTTTGTTTTGTGTACCAATGTTGATTTGCTTTTTTCTGATGACCTGATGGCTTTTTTAGCCCGAAAAAAACTACAACCCGATACCCTTTACCGAGCCGACCGCTGCGATGTGCCCAATACCCTGCTCCAACACCCCCATCTGCCCATAGAGCAACAACTGCAATGGTGTAGCCGGCACATCACCAAACGCCATACCCGAAACCGCCTGCTGCTTGCCCCGCTTAATGCCCTCATTTGTGCCGATAAACAGGTATTTAAGCGCTACCTAAAACGCCGCCTGCCCCTGCTCTACCTGCTTCACCTTGCCACCGATGCCTGCGGCGATTTTACCCTGCTCCACAAAAACGTGTGGAACAAAATACAAGGGTATCCCGAATTAGATTTGTACTCCGCCCATATAGATACGCTGGGCATAGCCGCCGCCATAGCCATAGGTTGCAAACAGGTGCAACTGCCCCGCCGCGCCTGCGTTTACCATATTCACCATGCCGATGGCTGGGCATCGCTCAGCCCCATACAAAAACTTCAGTATGTAGAAAATCACCCTGCACTGGGTTTAGATACCGCTCTGCAAGCCGCCCTACACTGCCTAAAACACCAAACTACCTACCAAATAAACACCCCCCACTGGGGCTTGGCAACCGAAAACCTGCCACACACCACCATTACCCCCGCGCCATAGTCATAACCCCACTGAACCCACAACCGCCAACGCTTGTTTCTCATTTTTGTAATACCTACCCTTTATGACACAGCCCTTGCCCCCTACCCGCCGCCGCCCTCCGCTGCCCGATTCATGGTTAAACGGCATTATTGCCGGCATAAGCGCCCCCATAATTATGTACGCCCTGCTAAAAGGCATTGAGTGGATACTGGCTCAAACCTACATGCCCGAAGGCTGGGGTGGGTTTTCGCATAGGTTTATGCTCATAGTGAGCCTGCTGGCAAACATAGTACCTGCCAAAGTTTTTGAACGCCAAGAGCGCGATTACTCCATGCGCGGCTGTATAGGTATTACCCTTTTTATGGCATTGTTTATTACCTTTTATTATTACCGGTATTTTAGTTAAACGGGGTAAAAAAGGATTAGCATTTCTCCCAAAAATAACAACGCCTTGTGCAATAAGGTAAAAAATTAAACCCAATGCCTTAATTTTACCCCCGCTATTGCAAAAACACCCCAAAATACCGCCAACAAATTATGAACAAAAAACAAAAACCTGCTGCAACCACTGCCGCAGGCAATACCACCACACAAACGCCTAAAAAAAACAAAACAGCCAACTCCCAAGGTATATGGCAAGCCTATAAAAACCGGTGGCTACTGGCAGCCGTTTTGCTGTTTAGCACACTGGTACTATGGCGCACCTTAGACGGCGATTTTGTAAACTGGGACGATGATATTTATGTAACCGAAAACCCCCTGCTCGAAAACATGGGCAGCAACCTAAAAACCTATTTTACCCAACCCATAGCAAGCAACTATCACCCGCTTACCATACTCTCCTTAGCTATTGATTACCAATTGGTGGGCATGAACCCCTGGTGGTATCATGTGGTAAACCTTGTTTTTCATCTGCTCAATACCCTGCTGGTATATCTGTTTATTAAACAACTTAGCAGGGGTAAAGAAAACGTATCGCTCATAGTGGCGGTATTATTTGCCATTCACCCCATGCACTTAGAGTCGGTAGCGTGGATATCGGAACGAAAAGATGTACTGTTTACCTTCTTTTTTCTGCTTTCCTCGCTCAGTTACATGCGTTACACCCATACCGGCAAGGTTCAACACTTAGTGGGCAGTTTGGGCTTGTTTCTCTTATCCTGTTTAAGCAAACCCGCCGCCGTAACCTTAGCGCCTACCTTGGTTATTATAGATTGGTACATGGGGCGCAAATTCAACCAAAAAGCTATTTTAGATAAAATCCCCTACTTTATAATAGCCCTCATCTTTGGCGTTGTTACCTTTATAATACAGCGCGATACGGCAGTAAGCGATTTTGCAGCCTATACCATGTTTCAGCGCATCATGTTTGCCTCTTATGGCATGGTTATTTACATCATAAAACTGTTTGTACCCTATAATTTAGCCGTACTACACCCCTACCCCAATGTACCCGAGGGTTTAACCACCTTTTATTACATAGCCCCACTACTGGCAGCCGCACTCATAGCCGCCGTAATATGGTCTGTTCAAAAGACCAAAGTAGTAGCTTTCGGGTTTTTGTACTACCTTATCAATGTTGCTTTGGTATTGCAGTTTATGAGCGTAGGTATGGCAATCATCTCTGAGCGTTATACCTATGTGCCCTACATCGGGTTATTTTTTATACTCGCCATGGGGTTTGATTACCTCCGCCGGCTGCGTCCGCAGTTGGCATTACCCCTTACGGCAATCATGGTGGGGTATATTGTGGTTATGTCAGTAGTAACCTACAACCGCACCGCACTCTGGAAAAACAGCGATACCCTCTGGACAGATGTAATTAAAAAATACCCCAATAAAGCCCCCGTAGCCCACAATAACCGAGGCACTTACTACCGCGCCGAAAAACAAATGCAAAAAGCGCTCGAAGATTTTAACCTTGCCATACAACTGCTTACCGATTACCAATTAGCCTACGTAAACCGCGGAAACGTGTATTTTAGCTTAAACGAAAATGAAAAAGCATTGGCAGATTACAACAAAGGGTTAGAAATTAAAAAAGACGATGCAAAAGCATTTTGCAACCGCGCTGCCGTATATTTTCAGTTGGGACAATACGAAAAAGCAATAGAAGACGGCACCAATGCCCTTAAATACAAACCCATTTATCCCGATGCGTGGATGAACCGCGGCGTAACCTATGCCGTACTGGGCAAGCACCCCGAAGCCATAAAAGACTTTACCGACTATGTAGCACACCAAAAAGACAACCCCAAAATTTTTAACTGGCGAGGCATATCCCACGTAGCGCTCAAGCAATACCAGCAGGCTATTGATGATTTTAATACTGCCATTAAAATGAAACCCGATGAAGGCGAGTTTTACTACCAGCGTGCCTTAGCCTACAACGAAATGGGTAATGCCGCCTTAGCCCTGCCCGATGTAAAGAAAGCTAAATCATTGGGCTACAAGGTAGATGAAGCCTTCCTCCAAAAATTAGAATCCGGGCAGTAGGCAACACAACAGGTATGGCTTTATATTTTACCCTTCTTGCAGCGCCTGCATAGCTGTTTGAGCTTTGAGCAGGCACTCTTCGTACTCGCTTTGGGCATCAGACAGGTAAGTAATAGCGCCCCCCACCTGCAACGACAAATACGTATTAGCGGCATTATACAATAAACTGCGAATAACCACATTAAAATCAAAATTGCCCTCGGGTGTAATATAACCCACCGCGCCGGAGTATAAACCCCTGCGAGTAAGCTCATAGCGTTCTATCAGTTGCATAGCCATTATTTTAGGCGCGCCGGTCATAGAACCCATAGGAAAAGCATATTCAAGAGCAGTAGTCCAGTGCAATTGCGGCTGCATACGGGCGCTCACCGTAGAAATAAGATGATGCACATTTTTAAAAGTATAAACCCCAAACAGTTCGGGCACCTGTATAGTGCCCAAAATTGCCGACCGAGTTAAATCATTGCGCACCAAATCTACAATCATCACATTTTCGGCGCGTTCTTTGGGGCTGAGGTATAACTGCTCTTTAAGTTGGCGGTCGGCAAAAGCATCGGTATGGTTGCGCTTTATGGTGCCTTTAATAGGTTGCGAAATGAGCAAGTTGCCCTTTTTTTGTAAAAATCTTTCGGGGCTGGCACAGAGCAAATATCGGTCTTGCACTCGCACAAAAGCAGAAAACGGTGCTTGGGCAAGGGTATTAAGGCGGTTAAAAACCCGATAGGGGTTTATGGGCTGCCCCTGTGCATACCATTCTTGGCAAAGATTCACCTCATACAAATCGCCTTTTTTGATATGCTCCTGCAAGGCGTGTACCTTTTGTGTGTAAATCTCTTTTGAAACACGGGGTTGTAAATGCACCGGTGCAAAAGCAGCATTTTCAGCGCCGGTAGCGGGTTGTTTTTTTAGTTGTTCCCACACCACATCGGGATTTATGCCCGCATCTTGTCGCACATAAATGGTTACCAAAATTGAATTTTTGGGCAACGTAATTACCACATCGGGACAAAAAAAATACATATCGGGCATCAGTACCCCGTCAAAATGTTTCGATTGAAGATTTTCTAACTCGTTTTTTAAATCGTACCCCAAAAAACCAAACAGCCAGCCTCCGCGCTGCCGGTGAAATGCCTGTAACTCCGCAAAACTATGGCGCAAAACGTTGTTGTAAAACTGCAAAGCCGGCGCATCATTACCCACAGCCAGCATACACTCAAAACACGCATAGCGGTCTGCGGGGTAAAAATTGCTGTCGTAATAAGCTACAGTAGTATATTGTGCCGACCAATGCAGCATTTGCTCCTTTACCTCCTTCGGTTGGGCGGTTATATACTGGCGGGTTTGGTACATGACAAAATGAATACCTTACAAACAAACTTGCCCAAACTAAGGTTTTACCCTTTACTTACGCCAATATATGTTTGCATGAAAACTAACCTGCTACTGCCCTTGCTCTTAACCGTTATGTTGTGGGCTGCCACCTCCTGCGAAAACTCCTTGCAAGAGGTAAACCAGCTAAACAACAATTTTACCACAGCCGTTGAAACCATTAAAGATGTTCGGCTGCTGTATAGCGATGCGGCGCGGGTAAAAGTACAACTACAAGCCCCCGTTTTATACCGATACAAAACCGATGACCCCTACATAGAATTTCCCGATGGGCTAACGGTTACATTTTTTAATGACAGTTTACAGGCAAGCAGCTCCATTACCGCCCGATATGGCATACGATATGAGCGCCGGCAGGAAACCATTTTGCGCACTAATGTAGTATGGGAAAATGCGGTAAAAAAGGAAACCCTTGAAACCGAAGAGCTGATATGGAATGAAAAAACCCGAAAAATAAACTCCGATAAATTTGTAAAAGTTACCACCGATACCGAAAGTATTTTTGCCAATGGTTTTGAGGCAGAACAAGATTTTAGCCGATATAAATTGCATAAAATTACCGGCACAGTTAAACTTACCGATGAAGCAGCATTTAAACCCAAACAAACAACTGCTACCGTTAAGTAAGCCCCTACTTGCTCCCCCCACCCCAGAAATGGTCAATTCTACAATAGTATTAACGTGGGGTTCGAATTAAATTGAAAGCCCGATGTAGGTAAAATCTGCATAAGGTTTAGGTGTGTTTGTTAAAACCGGCAACAGATTACGGTGCGATGCACCTGATAAAAACACTTTTGCCTCTGTTCTACCAAGATTATGGGGCGCTGCCCCTTGTGCTTTGCCCCCATCAATTGGCGCACTTGTTTTGCATAGGTGCAGCGCACCGTAATATAGGTAGCAACCATGTTAAATACCCAATTAACAAGGTGCAGCGCACCGTAATATATCACCCCATTTGTCTTACAGCCTTTTCCTGTAAGCCCTTGAGCAAGCTCCTAATTCCAACATAGCGTG